>ERZ857840.1140-NODE-1140-length-31948-cov-9.368576_pt1 | contig 31948 bp, 28 predicted proteins | sample MGYA00519760_ERZ857840 | MGnify/ENA primary metagenome ERZ857840 (study PRJEB31778, sample SAMEA3449371) | human gut metagenome | biome: human gut; feature: human-associated habitat; material: faeces | place: United Kingdom | collected 2010/2012 ... | reverse complement strand
GCACCGCGGGATCGGTCTTTTTGCTCACAAGATACGGCGCGATCTCACGCACGGCAATGCCGCAGGCGCCGATAAAGATAAGCGCATCCGCGGACGAAAAGCTCTCCCGATAAGCCTCTCCGAAAAGCGGCAGAAATCCCGCCTCTTCAAAGCGCGGCATCGTATAACAAAGCGTTTCTGCCTCCGGCAGTGCCGCACAGATGCGCCGCGCCGTTGCGCAGCCGCCGCGGCTATAGGCAAAAAGTGCGATCTTCATGCGTTCCCCTTGCGGTATTCCGTCGTAAAGTCCGGGTGGTAGAGCATCGAGCGCAGGTATTCCTTGCCAAGGCACCCGCCCACCACGATGAGCGCTGTTTTCCTAAGTCCATTTTCCTCCGCCGTTTCGTGCAGCGTGCCCACCGTGCAGCGGAAGATCTTTTCTTCCGGCCACGTTGCCTTGTAGACAATGGCCGCGGGCGTTTCCGCGGCATAGCCGCCGGCAAGTAGTTCACCTTGCAGCGTTTCCGTGAGCGCCGTGCTCAAAAACAGCACCATCGTCGCCCCGTGCGCGGCAAGAGAGCGGATCGACTCCCGCTCCGGCACCGGCGTGCGGCCTGCCGCACGCGTGATGATGACCGTCTGGCTCACGTCGGGCAGCGTATACTCCGTCCGCAGTGCCGCAGCTGCGCCGCAGAACGAGCTGACACCGGGGCAGACGTCAAAGGCGATGCCGCGCTTTGCAAGCTCGTCAAACTGCTCTCGCACCGCGCCGTAAATGCTCGGGTCGCCCGTGTGCAGGCGCACCGTTGTCTTGCCCATGCGCTCTGCTGCCTCGACGAGGGCAATGACCTCCTCAAGCGTCAGCTTTGCGCTGTCGTGAACCTCGCAGCCTGGTTTCGTGAGTGTAAGCAGCTCGGGATTCACCAGCGAACCCGCGTAGATCACCACATCTGCTTCGTCAAGGAGCCTTGCGCCCCGCAGCGTGATGAGATCCGGCGCGCCGCTTCCGGCGCCAACAAAATGTACCACGTTCAGCCCTCCCTGATCGTTTTGAGTAACTCCTCTGCGTGTTCCGTCTCGCAGAGGAAGCCGTATTCTTTCGAAAATAAGATCGCGCCGCTCTGGAGTTCGCCGCTCTTATAGCCGAGCATCGTGCCGATGCGCTGTCCCAGACGCACGAGGAAGGCATCCTTCAGCCCCTCTTCGTCCAGGATGCGCAGCGCGTCGTCGCAGGTGGCGCAGTGCAGAATTTCCTCCGTGCGTTCTGCGCGCAGGCCCAGCGCCGCGCTGTGCGAGGCGATGATCTCCATGCGGCAGTCGCCGAATTTCGAGTGCGTGTTCCACATGCCGCCCGCGAGCTTGACGAACTTACCAATGTGCCCGATGAGCAGCGCGCCGTGAAAACCGAATTCCTTGCAGAATTCCAGGCTGTCGCCGATGAAGTTCGACGTCAGCACCGCCGTCTTCGGGTCAAGCCCGATAAAATCGCGGATGTAGTCTGCGCCGTAGTTGCCGGGCGCAAGGAGAACGTAGTCCGCGCCGCTCTCGCGCCGCTGCCGCAGTTCCACATAAATGGTGTCGAGCAGCGCCTGCTCGCTCATCGGCTCGACAATGCCGCTCGTGCCCAGAATGGAGATGCCGCCCTCGATGCCGAGGCGCGGGTTAAAAGTCTTTTTCGCGAGCGCCTCGCCCTCCGGCGCGGAGATCGTCACGTCAATGCCGCCGTCGTATCCGACGAGCATGCAGACCTCGCGCACGTTCTCTTCGATCATTTTTCGCGGCACGGAGTTGATAGCCGCCGCTCCCACGGGCTGGTCAAGTCCCAGCTTCGTCACGCGGCCGATGCCCTCGCCGCCGTCAATGGTCACACCAGCCTTTCCGGATTTTTTCACCGCGGCAAAGATGAGCGTGCCGCGCGTCACGTCCGGATCGTCGCCGCTGTCCTTTTGGATCGCACAGCGCACCCCGTCCGGAGACAGTTCTGTTTCCAGTACGTCTAAGTTGAGTTCGATGCCCTTGGGCGTTTGCAGCCGGATCGTGTCCTTTTTTCTGCCCGTCAGCAGCATCCACGCCGCAGCCTTGGCCGCAGCCGCCGCGCACGAGCCGGTCGTATAGCCAAGGCGCAGGCGCTTGCCGTCCTTTACGAGATATTCTTCCATGGTGCTACCGCCTGATTTGATAAAGCAGGGCGTTGCAGATGGCGGCCGCCACGTTGCTGCCGCCCTTGCGCCCGCGTGCGATGATGTACGGCGCGCGCGCCGCGGCGATGATCTGCTCCTTGCTCGCTTCCACATTTACAAAGCCCACCGGCACACCGATGATGAGCGCGGGGGCAACTTTATTCTCTTCCATCAGCGCCTCGAGTGACAGCAGCGCCGTCGGCGCGTTGCCGATGGCAAAAATACAGGGTTTTTGCAGCATTGCCGCTCTTTCCATCGAAACGAACGCCCGCGTCACGCCGCGCGTCTTCGCCTCCTGCGCAACGTCGGGGTCAGACATGAAACAGTGCACCTCGTCGCCAAGGCTTGCAAGGATCGTCTTGTTGATGCCCGCCTTCGCCATCTGTGTATCGGTGACAATATCGCAGCCGTTTTTGAGTGCGGCGATGCCCTGCTGCACCGCGTGGGGGGAAAAAGAGAGCGTATCGGCATAGTCAAAGTCCGCCGTCGTGTGGATGACGCGCTTGATGACAAGCTCGTTTTCGGGGTCGAGCACGCGATTTCCCAGCAGCTCCGTGATGATCTCGAAGCTGCGCTGTTCAATTTCCATCGGCTTCATCGGCTCACTCATGGCGGGGTTTCTCCTTTCGGCAGGCTTCAACAAAGCGCTCTGCGGCGCCGATGTCTGCATAAAAGTGGAAGTGCGGATAGCCTGCGTAGAGCGTTTCGCCCGCATAGGCGCAGCGCCAGCTCCTGCCGCTGATCTTTTCCGCAAGAAAATCGTTTCCCGGCTGCTCGGCGTCCCAGCGGTGGAACTCGTGGGCGGGGATCTTCTCGCCCGTGTCAAAGAGCATCGAGTCCCGCTGCGCCGTCAGCGTCAGGTAGCCAAAGCGCGTCAGCTTCCCCGCGTCGAAGCACCCGCCGGGGAAAACGCCTGCCATTGCGCGCCCCGCGATGGCGCTCGTCAGATACATGAACCCGCCGCACTCGGCGATGCACGGCATTCCCGCCTCCACCGCCGCACGGACAGCGCTCCGCATCGGAGCGTTTTTCTCCAGCTTGTCCGCATAGAGTTCCGGATAGCCGCCGCCGAGGTACAAACCGTGTACCTCTTCCGGCAGCCGTTCATCAGAAAGCGGGCTAAACGGCACAAGTTCTGCGCCGAGGCGGCGCAGAAGATCCAAGCTGTCTTCGTAATAAAAGCAAAATGCCCTGTCGCGCGCAACGCCGATGCGGACATGCTCCCCCGCTTCCGGAATATCGGGCGGCGCAAATGTGAGCGGCGGCGCGCTCTTTGCGATTTCAAGCAGCGCGTCCAGGTCGATCGACTCGCGTGCCGCAGCGCCGAGGCGCTGCATTTTTTCCTTCAAGTTTTCCACCTCTGCCGCGGTGACGAGGCCGAGGTGCCGGCTCTCAAGCGAGCAGTCCGGCAGCTGCGGCAGAAAGCCGCAGGCACGAATGCCGAAGCGCGATTCGATCTCCCGCTTGAGCGTGGGATAGCTCATCGCGGTGCAGCCGTTCAGCACAACGCCGCAGATGCCGCTGCGCGGCACAAAGCGCAGGAATCCTTCCAGCACGGCAAGCACCGACAGCCCCGCCCCCTTCGCGTTCAGCACGAGCACAACGGGACTCTCCGTCCGCTGCGCGGCCTCAAAGGTGCTCGCGCGCGAGGATGCAAGGCCGATGCCGTCGTAATAGCCCATCACGCCCTCGATGAGCGTCACATCTTTCCCCGCGCCGGCCTGTGCAAGAAGAAAGCGCATCGTGTCATCGTCAAAAAAGAAGGGATCTAAATTACAGCCCGCCGCGCCGGTGATCGCGCGGTGGAACATGGGGTCGATGTAATCGGGGCCGCATTTGGCTGCGCCGGGACACCTCCCGCTCTCAGCAAGCGCCTGCAAAAGAGCGCAGGTCACCGTTGTCTTTCCGCAGCCGCTGCCGCTGCCGGCTATGAGCAGCCGCGGCGTTGCTTTCCGCATGATCTCCCCCCCTTTTATTTTCTACGGAACAAACTCCAGCGTACTGAAGCACGGATCGTACTTTCCCCGCTCCAGATGGTAGAGCTGCGCGATATAGTCACTGGTAAAAATTTCCTCCGGCGGGCCGATGCGGTCGATCCGGTCGCCCGCCACACACACGATCGTGTCCGAAATGCGCCGCGCAAGGTCAAGTTCGTGCAGTGAAAGCAGCACGGCGAGATCATTCTCCCGCACCATGCGCTTGAGAACGGACAGCAGCTCGAGCTTGTAGCGAATGTCGAGATAGCTTGTCGGCTCGTCGAGCACGATGAGCTGCGGCTGTTGGCACAGCGCTCTTGCCAGCAGGATCCGCTGGCGCTGACCGTCGCTGATCGCGGAAAAGGGCGAATCGGCAAAGGAAAGCGCGTCCGCCTGCGCGAGCGACTGCTCAACGATCCTCCGATCCTCTTCCCGCAGCACGCCGAGTTTTCCCGTGTAAGGGTAGCGCCCGGAGCTGACCACATCGCGGCAGGTCATCAGCTCCGGCTCGACGCGCACCGTCATCAAAATCGCCATGCGCCGTGCAATATCGTTCCGGCTGCGCGAGCGCATCGTCTCTCCGTCCAGATAGACCGCGCCGGAAAGCTCCGGCAGCTGCCCGATGACCGTTTTGAGGATCGTCGATTTCCCCGAGCCGTTCGGCCCGATGAGCGTGACGATCTTCCCCCGCTGCACGCAGAGGGAAACCTCCTCGATAAGCGGCTTTCCATGGTAGCCGACGGATAAATTCTTTGTCTCCAAATAGCCGCTCATTCCCGTCCCGCCTTTCTGCGGATCATCATATAGATGACGACCGGCGCGCCGAACACCGCCGTGACCGAGCTGATGCTGACCGCGGCGGGCGCAAAGGCCGTGCGCGCAATGAGATCACACACAAGGCAGAAGATCCCCCCGCCGAGGAAGCACGCCGGGATCATCAGCAGCGGTTCCGCCGTTTTGAACAGTGCCTTCATCAGGTGCGGCAGCGCGATGCCAACAAAGGAGACCGGCCCTGCAAAGGCCGTCACGCAGGCGGAAAGCACGCTTGAGAGCAGAATGAGCGCCGTGCGGAACGCCCGGATCGGCACCCCCAGATTGCGCGCGTAAACCTCGCCGAGCTGATAGGCGCGAATGGGCTTGGAGAGGAAAAAGGTCAAAAGGAGCGCCGCGCCGCAGACCCACGCCATGGTCTCTACGTCCTCCCACTTCATACCGGAAAATGAACCGTTCGACCAGTTGTGCAGGTTCACGATGTTGGAGTCATCGGCGAACGTGACGAGAAAATCCGTCAGCGCCGAGCAGATGTAGCCGATCATCACACCGCAGACGACGAGCAGGCTCATCTGATCCACATACTGCGAGATGAGCAGAATGAGCCCCATCGCAAGCATGGCGCCAACGAACGCAGCGCCGATGAGCAGCGCCGACGAGGATTTTACGCCGCGGCTGAGCAGAAAGATCATCACGAGCGAAACCGCAAGCTTCGCCCCCGACGAGATGCCCAGCACGAATGGCCCCGCAATGGGGTTGTGGAAAAAGGTTTGCAGCAGATACCCCGACACCGACAGTGCGCCGCCCAAAATGAGCGCCGCCATCATGCGCGGCAGCCGGATCTGCATGATGATCCTCCGCTGCGTCAGATCCTCCCCGCCGCCGAGCAGGATCTGCCAGATCTCAGACGCGGAGAGCGAAACGCTGCCCGCGAGAAGATTCCAGATCAGAAAAACAGTCAGAAGGACGAACAGCAGCGAAAAGCCGAGATACGTCCGTTTTGCCCGCTTTCGCTCCATGTTCGTCCCTCCTTTGGTAAAATTTCAAAGTTGTCAGAATTGCTTTCCCGTCAGGGAAGCGATCCGTCATTGCAGCTTCGTCAAAAACCGGAGCGGTGCGTCCGCACCGTTCAAAACAGTGTGGAGATCTACCACAAGGTCGCTCAGATCGAGCGATTCCTGATAGAAGTCCTTCGTCAGGCACCAGACGTCGCCGCTCTGCACGGCCTTGAAGTCGCCGAGCAGCGGTTCGAGTGCAAGAAGTTCCTCGACGGTCGTGAGTTCGCCGTCAATGATGCCGTTGTAGATGAGCACATCCGCGTCGTGCGCGCCGGCGTAGAAGGTCTCCATCTGGACGGTGACGGCGGACTGCGCGTTCTCCTCCGTGGAATCATCGAAGGCAACGTACTGCCCGCCCGCCATGGCGATGGACTTGGCAACATAATCTGCCGACTTTCGCACGTTGACCGCCCCGTTGCTCGTCACATAGAAAAATGCAACCGTTTTCTCTGTTGGCTCAGCGTCCAGAACGCCTGAAACGCTGTCCATTTTCTCATCAAACAGTGCCGTTGCCTCGTCCTCTTTCCCGAGCAGCGCACCATAGAGCTTGACCCACTCCATGCGGCCGAACGGCTCGCTTTCATAGCTCGACATTTCTACCAGCACCGGAATGCCCAGCGTTTCAAACTGCTCAACGACCTCGGGCGAATGGTAGATCATCGTGTTTTCAAGCGCCAGATCGCAGCCCTTTGATAAAATCAGCTCGTAATCCGGCTCTGAATACCTGCCCGCGTAGAGCAGCTCGCCCGAGCGCATCGCCTGCTGCGCCTTCTCGATGCACCAGTCCGATTCCCTGCGCCCGCTGAAGCGGACGCAGCCGACCGCATCGAGCCGGGCAAAGCTGTCCATCGCCGCGCTGGCGACCAGATAGATCTCGTCGAGCGGCTGCTGCAATACGGTCACATTCTCCGGCATGCCGCTCGGCACGTCTGCGTCCTCCGCCACGAGCAGGAATTTCTGATCCTGCCCGATGGTGATAAACTTATAATCCTCTCCCGCATACGAAACGGAAAACTGCTCGGCGTATCGAAGCGGCATCGTTTCTTCAAACGAAAGCTCCCCCCACGAAAGGGAGGCCTGCCCGCCGCTCTCGCTGTCCTGCGCCGCTCCGCAGGCGCAGAGCGCCAGCGCGGTCAGTGCGGCAAGCAGCGCGCACAAAAGGCGTTTCATCCGTTCACCTCAGCGCTTGAAGCGTCAAACGTCAGCGTATATTCGATCTCGTGCGGCGTGCTCATGGCGATGGTATCACCGATGACGGCAAGCGGCGTATCGAGCGCGGAAACGGGAATTTCAAACGTCGATCCGTCCTCGTTCGAAAGCGCGTCATAGCGCTCGCCGTCCACGAGCATATAGTCGTAATGGCTGCTGCTCCAGACGATCTGCGCGGTCATTTTGCCGTCCGCGACCGTCAGCGTGCAGGGCGACTGGACGCTGACCTTACCGCTGCCGCCTTCGAGCGTTACAGCGATCGAATAGGTGCCGTCGGCCAGCGTCTCAGCGGGCGCGGCGGCAGTGTCATCTTCCTTCAAAACGGGATTCGTCACGGAGGCCTTGTGGTCGTACCACTTTCCCTTCGTGCCGATGATGGCAACGTCGAACTCCTCGTCCAGCGCGGGCACGGGAATATCAAAGCCGTTCACTTCCTCGCTCAGCCCGTCGGAGTAGGTGACCGTGTCCGTCGTGGGCTGCAAGAGCGCCGCGCCGTCCTTGCGCGCGTCCTCCGCCGTGCCGCAGAAGAGATTCTGAATGCTCTTCGACGGCAGGCTGATGTGAATGCTCATCTGCCCGTTCTCGACCGTCAGCGTTGCTTTGCCCTCGCAGGCCTCGTTCACATGGAACATGCTGCTGTCGGTATTAAATTCCGCAGTGTACACGCCGTCGGCGAGCGCAGGCTCCGCGGGGAGCTGCGCTGCGTCATCTCCGTTCTTTTCACCGCAGCCTGCCAAAAACGTGCACAGCAGCAGTACCGTAAGCGCGATCGCCGTTACTTTTTTCATCTGCAATTTCTCCAATTCGTTCTGTCCAAAAGGCTCCGGAGCGGAACATGCCCGCTTCGGAGCCCTTTTTGTTCTTTTTATGCGTTCAGGGAGTCAATGGCGGCCTGCGTGTGCGCGATGTAAAGCGCCTGAATGTCCGCGATCCCGCCAAGGCCCGCGATCTGGCAGTCTACCGTAAGGCCGGCGTCCTCGAACATGAGCTTCCAGGAATCATCGTCGCTGCCGGCCATGTCGTTGTTGGCGTGGTCGCCCGCAACGACCATCAGCGGGCGCAGGATAACGGTCGTATAGCCCGCAGCCCGGACTTCCTCGATGACGGACTCACAGGCGGTCTCTTCCGGCTCGCCCTCGACCGTGCCGATAAAGACGTTCTCGTAGCCGAGCTGCTGCATCTGGGTGCTCATCTGGCTGTAGCTCACCCTAGCAACGTGCGCCGTGCCGTGACCGAGGAATACGAATGCAGCGCCGGCCTCCTTGGCCGCTTCGAGAGAGTCAAAGCCGCTCGCTTCGACCGCCGCGGCGGTGATGGCCTTGGCAACAGCCTCCTTGTCGGCGTTGATCACGGTCGCATCGCTGCCGACCTCGCCAAGCAGGGGCTCAGCAATAGAAACGGAGTCAAAATTGTCGCGGTAGTCGTCGATGGCGGCGCACATTTCGTCATACTCCGCACCGTGCATCAGATGCGTCGGCTGCACGACGAGGTTCTTCACGCCGTTGGCCACGGCACGCTCAAGCGCCTGGGTCATATTGTCGATCTTCTCGCCGTCGCGGGCCTGAATGTGGTTGATGATGATCTGCGCCGTGAATGCGCGGCGCACAGGCCAGTCGGGGTAAGCCTCCTGCAGGGCGTCCTCAATGCTCTTGATGTCGTTGACGCGGCTGTCGTTGTAGGACGTGCCGAACGAAACGACCAGAAGCTCGTTTTCGCCGATGCCGTCCTGATTGCGGGGATCGTCCAGCGCAGCGTCGCCCGTGTCAAGGCCAAAGTAGTCGGGGTTGGCTTCCTCGCCCTCGACCATGGCCTTCTGCGCGTCGGTCAGCGCGTCCCACGCAGCCTTGGCTTCTTCGCACTGTGCGTCGGTCTCGTCGGTGCGCTCCTGAACATAGATCGCGTCGATCAGCGCGGCAACATGGTCGGCTGCGGCCTTGTCCGCGTCCACCGTGTTCTGCGCGTCATCTGCCGCATCGTCATTTTTGCTGCCGCAGGCGGTCAGCGCGCCCAGCAGCATCACGGCTGCGAGCAGGAGTGCAAGCATCTTTTTCATGTTTTTCTACCTCTTCTTCAAAAATCGTTCTGAAAGAAATATAAAAGCGGCTGTGGATCCACAGCCGCTCTCACGCTTCCAACCAGCAACACCGCGCCGCGAACATGGTCGCGCCGCGGGTAAACTCGCAGAAATATCAGCCTGTGTGCAGCGGGCTTGAGATTCCCCGCAGAGGCAGGTCTCCTGACTTCGTTCATCGCGGCACTGCCCTTCCCAGTTTCCCAGTGGCATTGCAGGCCGCTCCCGTACACAGTGACTGCATCGTTCCGGATTCGCACCGGATTCTCTATTCTCCGCCTTGCGGCGGCACCTCTGCGATACAATTTTACATTTTTTCAGACATATCAATTATAAGCAGCCGCCATATATTTGTCAACGCGGAAGATGCGCCTCTGCCGCGCCCTCGCTTTTTTGGTCAATTTGTCACATTTGCGCAAAAAATATCTGCTTTCACAAATTTTATCTTGCTTCCCCCGACATTTTTCTATAATGTTGTCGACAGAACAGGAGGTACAGCCATGTACGTTACCTACAACAACCTTTTTAAGCTCCTCATCGACAAGGGACTCAATAAAACAGAGTTTGCACGCGAGGTCGGCATCAGCTCCAATACGCTCGCCAAGCTCTCGAAAAATGAACTCGTTTCGCTTGAGGTGCTCGTGCGCATCTGCCGTAAGCTCGACTGCTCGCTTGGCGACATCGTACAGATCGCGCCGAGCGAAGCGCCGATCAAAAACGGCTTAGAGCGCAGAAAGAAACGAACCCAATCCAGAGAAAAAGGAGGCTCATCGCTATACCATGAGTAACGAATCCAAAGAGACCGGTTCCAGCTTTATGGAAAAGCTGGCGACCGTGATCGTCGACAAGCGGAATCTCATTTTTCTGCTCACCATTATTCTGCTCGTTTTCTCCGTCTTTTCCCGCAACTGGGTCGAGGTGGAAAGCGACCTGACGTATTATCTGCCGGGTGGCTCAGAGACAAAGCAGGCGCTCACCATCATGGACGAGCAGTTCACCACCTACGGCACGGCCGAGGTCATGGTGGCCAACATCACGCCCGAGCAGGCCGCCGCGCTGGAGCCTAAGATCAAGGAGATCAAGGGCGTGCAGAGCGTGGACTACGACGAGACCACCGCGCACTACAACAACCTCTCCGCACTCTATTCCATCACCTTTGCCTACAGCGAAGATGACGACGCCTGCCTTGACTCGCTCAACGCTGTGAAGGAATATCTCTCCAACTATGATCTGTATGTCGACACCGACCTCGGCAACACGCAGCAGGAAACGATCGACCACGAGATCAGTGTCATCATGGTGTATGTTGCCATCGTCATCGTGCTCGTGCTGCTCTTCACGTCCGAGACCTACGGCGAGGTGCCGGTACTGATCCTGACGTTCGTTGTCGCGCTCGTTCTGAATCAGGGCACGAACTTCCTGATGGGCAAGATCTCGTTCATTTCAAACTCCGTCACGAGCATTTTGCAGCTGGCGCTCTCCATCGACTATGCCATCATCTTCTGCAACCGCTTCAAGGAGGAACACCGGCTGCTGCCGCTGCGCGAAGCCGTTATCATCGCGCTGAGCAAGTCCATTCCCGAGATCGGCGCGAGCAGCCTGACGACCATCGGCGGTCTCGTTGCAATGCTTTTCATGCAGTTCAAGCTCGGCCCCGATATGGCGCTGTGCCTCATCAAATCCATTCTCTTTGCGCTGCTCGCCGCGTTCATCGTGATGCCGGGCCTTCTGATGCTCTTCGGCCCGCTCATCGACCGCACGCAGCACCGCAGCTTCGTCCCCAAGATCTCCTTTGTCGGCAAGCTCGACTTTGCCACACGCTATATCATTCCTCTGGTCTTTGTCGCGCTGGCTGTCATCGGTTTCCGCCTTTCGTCCAACTGCCCCTATGCTTACGGCTACGGCCTCATCACCGCGCCCAAGCAAAATGAAACGCAGTTTGCCCAGCAGATGATCGAGGACAACTTTACCTCAAAAAATATGCTCGCGCTGATCGTTCCCACGGGCGATTACGACAAGGAATCTGCCATTTTAAGCGAGCTCAGTCAGTACGACGAGGTCGATTCCACGATGGGTCTTACCAACATTGAAGCGCTCGACGGTTACATGCTCGCCGACAAGCTGACGCCGCGTCAGTTCGCCGAGCTTGCGGGGCTTGATTATGAGGCCGCGCAGGTCGTTTACGCCGCCTACGCCGCGCAGCATTCGGAATACGGCAAGCTTGCGGGCAACCTCGCCACCTACAAAGTCCCGCTCATCGACATGTTCCTCTTTGTCTGCGATCAGGTGGACGCCGGCATCGTCACGCTCAGCGACGAGCAGACGAAGCTTTTGCAGGAAGCCGAGGTACAGATGAGCAGCGCCAAGGCGCAGCTCGAAGGCCCGGACTATGACCGCATGCTCGTCTACCTCACGCTGCCGGAAAGCGGCGATGAGACCTACGCCTTCACCGACAAGATCCTTGAGATCGCCAAGAAGTATTATCCTGACGACACGGTCTATCTCGCCGGAGAATCGACGAACGAATACGAATTCGAAAAGTCCTTCGCCGTCGACAACAAGGTCGTCAGCATCGTGTCGGTGCTCGTGGTTATGCTGGTGCTGCTCTTCACGTTCAACTCCGCCGGCATGCCGGTGCTGCTGATCCTGGTGATCCAGGGCTGCATCTGGCTCAACTTCTCGTTCCCGACCATCACGGGAAAGTATGTCTTCTTCTTAGGCTACCTGATCGTGTCCTCCATTCAGATGGGCGCGAACATCGACTACGCCATCGTCATCGCGAGCCGCTATCAGGAGCTCAAGGGCAAGATGCACCACCGCGACGCCATCGTGGAAACGCTGAACTTTGCCTTCCCGACGATCATCACCTCCGGCTCGATCCTTTCGATCTGCGGCTTTTTGATCGGCAGCATGACCTCCGAGCCCGTCATTGCGGGCATCGGCGAGAGTCTCGGTCGCGGCACGGTCATTTCCATCATCATGGTCATGTTCGCCCTGCCGCAGATCCTGCTCATCGGCAGCGGCATCGTCGATAAGACGTCGTTCTCTGTGCCGTCCATTTCGGAAAAGAAATCCGGACACGGCAAGATCTCCGTCAACGGCATGGTGCGCGGCAACATCAACGGCACAGTGCATGGCATCATGCACGCCACGGTCGAGGGCGACATCGACCTGAATCTGATCTCCGGATCTGCAAATGAGGAGCAAGACGATGAAGAAGACTAATTATTTCCATCGCTTCTGCGCGCTTGCGCTCTCGTGCCTGCTGCTCGTGTCGCTGTTTCCCGTCATGCAGGCCTTTGCCGACGGGGACGGTGCCATTCACATCAAAAGCGCAGAAGATCTGCAGGAGCTTGCGCACTCCTGCACACTCGATTCCTGGTCGCGCGGCAAAACCGTTGTTCTTGACAACGACATCGTGCTCGAAAGCGACGATGCGCTGCCCATTCCGACGTTCGGCGGCACGTTCAACGGCAACGGCCACACCATCAGCGGCCTTTCCATCACGCAGAGCGTTTCCCCTGCCGGTCTTTTCGGCGTGCTGCAAAAGGACGCCGTCATCACAGAGCTGAACGTGGAAGGCACGGTCTCTCCCTCGGGCGACAGTGAAAGCGTCGGCGGCATCGTGGGCGAAAACTACGGTGCCATCGAACAGAGCACGTTCAATGGCAGTGTTTCGGGCAAACGCAGCGTCGGCGGCGTGGTCGGCCGCAACCGATCCAGCGGCGTTGTACGCGCGTGTGAAGCCTCCGGTGCGATCTTCGGACAGAACATGACAGGCGGCATCGTAGGTGAAAACCTCGGTTCCATCATCTCCTGCCGCGGCCGCGCCTATGTAAACATCGAGAGCACCGACCCCTCCATCGACCTGAGCAATTTGAACCTTGAATTCTCGCTCGACCTCGCCAAGCTCTCCCGCCCCGACACGCTCAACACCGCCACCGACACCGGCGGCATTGCAGGCTATTCCTCCGGTGCGATCGCGTCGAGCACAAACTACGCCGCCGTCGGTTATCAGCATATCGGCTACAATATCGGCGGCGTGGTCGGCCGCAACAGCGGCCAGATCCTCGCGTGCAGCAACGAGGGTGCGGTCTGCGGACGCAAGGACGTCGGCGGCATCGCCGGCCAAATGGAACCCTATATCCACATGGAGGTCTCCGACGGTCTGCTGCAGCAGCTCAAAACACAACTCAACGAGCTCAGCGGTCTTGTCAACACGGCAGCCAACCATGCCGAAGGCGGCTCGAATGAGATCGTCTCGCGCCTGAACAGCATGTCCGGCTATGTGGATAACGCGGCCAATGAGCTGAACAACGTCCGGCTGAACGCCAGCATTGACAGCGTCATCACCGGCGACGGCTCCCATTCCTCCGACACTCTGATCGGCGGCGGCAAGGGCGCAGCCGGCGGCATCGACCACGAGCATTCCGACAGCGGTCACAGCACCACCATCTGGGGCGGCAGTGCCGCAGGCGCGGGCGCGAGCCACGAGGGCAATGCCTCGGGCACCGTCACCGGCTCGACTCAGATCGTCGCTGCACCGGATCTTGGCGGGCTGACCTCGTCGATCAACGGCCTGAGCAGTCAGGTCACGATGCTCAACAACGCCGCCAGCGGCACGGTCGGCACATTGGCAAATGACATTCGTTCGATCAACAATAAGTTCAACGAGCTGACAGGAACGCTGTTTTCCGCCATTTCCTCGCTCAGCGGCGGCTCGGGCGACATCATTGTCGACACCTCCGATGTCGACATCGATTCCGTCACGTTCGGCAAAGTCTCTTCCTGCCGCAACAGCGGCGCGGTGTACGGCGATGTGAATACCGGCGGCATCACGGGCTCCATGACCATTGAATACACGCTCGACCCCGAGGACGACGTCACCGGCCACCTTTCCGGCTTTTACCGCAAGCAGTACGAATACAGGGCGATCCTCCAGAGCTGTATGAACACCGGCGATGTGACCGGCAAGCGCAGCTACGTCGGCGGTATCGTCGGGCGCATGGATCTTGGCTATCTCACCGCATGCGAAACCGCTTCCTGCACGGTGGCAAGCGAAAACGGCAGCTACACCGGCGGCATCGCCGGACTTACCGGCGCAACGGTACACGGCAGCTTTGCCAAGTGCACGCTCAGCGGCAAGAAGTACGTTGGCGGCATCGTCGGCAGCGGCGTACAGGAAAATATCGACGGCAGCGGAAGCAGCGTGCGCTGGAACTATTCGCTTGTGGACATCACCGATTGCCAGCAGTATCGCGGCGCGATCTCCGGCAGCGATACAGGTACGTTTGAGTACAACTACTATGTCTCCGACGATCTCCCCGGCATCAACCGCCAGAGCTACGCTGGACGCGCAGAACCCACCTCCTACGAAGAGCTTCTCACGCTTCCCGAGCTGCCGGAGAGCATGAAATCCTTCTCTCTCACCTTCGTTGCCGACGGTGAGACCGTGCTCAGCCGCACCTTCCACTACGGCGATTCCTTCGCCGAAAGTGACATTCCCGATCCGCCGCAGAAGGACGGCTGCCATGTCCACTGGGATCGAAGCGACCTTACAAACCTGCACTTCGACACCGTTGTCACCGCAGTCTACGAAGCCTACACCCCCGCGCTTGCCTCCGAGCAGACGCGCGACGGCGGACTTGCCATTCTTCTCGTCGAAGGAAACTACAACGACGGCAGCGCCATCGCCATGACCGCTCAGTCTCTTACACCCGCGGCGTTTGATGTTCAATCCGGCACCGTGTTCGACCGCATACAGGGTTATTTCTCCTGCCTTCGCCGCGGTGAGATCCCATCCACGACCGCCAACGCAGAAGTGCTTGAGCAGTGGCACGTGGAGCTTGCCGACGACGGGCAGAACACGCACACCCTGCGCTATCTTCCGCCGGATGGGCAGAAAAATATCCGCATCTACGTGCGCGAAAACGGCGGCAGCTGGCAGGAAACAAGCTGCGACACAATGGGCAGCTACCTCACCTTCACGGCAAGCGGTAACAGCGTTGACTTCGCCGCCGTGCGGACGCTGAACGTCCTTGGCATCTGGCTCATCAGCCTTGCTGTGCTGGCGGTTCTTGTTCTTCTGATCGTTCTGCTTGTCCGCCGCCGCAAGCGCAGGGCACGCCGGCGCGCGGAAGCGCTCGCGCGCAGCATGAGTGCCGTTACGCAGGCCGAGCAGATCGTCCGCAGCGCGGATACCGAAAGCGCCCAGACAGAAGATACAGCCAAGGCCAGCGAGGGCGCGCCGGAAGCGTCCGCCGTTCCCGCCGCGGCAGTCCCCGTACCGGTCGTCACCACCACAGCGGAAAGCGCAGAAAATGCTTCCGCAGCTGCTCCCGCTCCGTCCGCTCCCGTTGATCCCGATTCCATTGAGGCGCGCCTTGCGCGCGCGGAAGAGGAACTGCGGCTGCTGCGCGAGGAGCGCGAAGCGCGCGAAAGCGCACTCACGCAGCCCGCGGTCCCGCCCGCGCCGAAAAAGCGCAGACGCCGCCGCTTCCTTCCCATCCTCATCACGATCCTCGTTCTGCTTGGCGCAGCGGCGGCATTCTTCCTCAAGTCCGACTTCAAGAAGGATCTTGAGGCCTGCCACCTCATCGAAGCGCGCATCAAGGAAGATCCCATGACGATGGACGTCACCGTTGACGCTTCCTGCGGCAAGCTCGTTCTTCACGCAGATGCTTCCGTCGCCCGCACGAAAGCAGATGGGACTTCTGTCACCTGCATCGACCGCGACGGCGCGGCGCTCTACTACGCGAACAGTGCGCTCTATCTGGAAAACGGCAAGTCTTATGCCGTCGGCGGCGCGTTTCCCGACTACGCCGAGCTTCTGGATACGACCGCTGAGCTCTGCCGCACGCTGAGCGTGAGCAAATCCGTGGACGGGCAGAACAAGGTCTACACCTTCACCGCCGAGGGCGACGACGCGAGCGCGCTGCTGCATCTTCTCACCTCGGACGAGATCGCCGACGCCGCGGCGCTCTCCTCGATCCGCGTGACGCTCACCGCAGAGAGCGGCGAGCTGATGCGCATGAGCTTTGCGGCGGAGAATTCCGGTGATCTGCACGTAAATGCCGACGCCGTCTTTACCGATGCGTCTGCGCCCGCGGTGCCGGACGAGGTGCTCTCCGCCATTCGCTCGTCCGGCGGCGCCGACTCTTCTTCCACGCTGACAGGCGATGCGCTCCGCCTGCTGCACGCATGGGGCGAGCTGACGAATGACATTTCTTCGTCTGACATTTCCCTTTCCGCCGACTGCGGCCCGATCGTGCTGAGCAGCACGCTCCAGTACGACCGCAGCAGCATCGACGGTCAGAGCTACGGCTGCATTCGCAAAAACACGCTCGCCGTCTACTTCTCCGGTGACAAGATCTGCGACGCGAGCGGCAACAGTGTGGACGCCGCAAGTGCGCAGCTCGTCGACGCCTCTTCGCTCATCGACCTCTGCTACCGCCTGATCCTTGACGGCAGCGCAGGCTGCGAGCGCGTGAGCGGCGGCTATCTCTACGGGCTCTCGCTCGATTCTGACGCCATGAATGATCTGGCCGCCGCCATCGCGCCGGACATCAAGGCGCAGAATGTGACCTTCTCCTCCGGGCGCATCTCCGTGCTCGTGAGCGAGCAGGGCGCGCTCAAGTCGGTCAACATTTCGTGCAGCGGCGCGCTGCATCTCATCCTCTCTGACGCTCCGGCGTCGCTCTCCGCCGTCATCACGCCGGCGGAACGCGAATTCTCGATTCCCCAGCCGGCGCTCAATGCGCTGAAACAATAGAAAAGCGGAGGGAGTTACCAATCATGGAAAATCGCATCATCAGCATCAGCCGCCAGTTCGGCAGCGGCGGCCACGAAGTTGCAGTAAAAACAGCGGATCTTCTCGGGATCCGCGTCTATGAGCGCGAGCTGATCCGCCTTGCGTGTGAATACGGCGAGCTTTCGGAGAAAACGCTCTCCCCCTCAGACGAAAAGGCGACCAACCCCTACCTCTTTCAGACGGTACACGAGGGCAACCACCACGTGCTGCGCGGCAAGCCGACGAGCGAGGTGCTTTTCGCCCTGCAAAGCCACGAGATCCGCCGCATTGCCCGCCACGAAGAGTGCGTTTTTGTCGGGCGATGCGCAGACTATGTGCTGCGCGAGGAAAACGTGAAGCTCCTCACCGTCTTCGTCTCCGCACCGGACGAGCACCGCATTCAGCGCAAAATGGCGCAGGAAAAACTCACGCGCGACCAGGCCGTGCGCCTGATCCGCAAGATGGACAAGCAGCGCCGCAAGTATTACGAAAGCTATACCGACCGCATCTGGGGCGCACAGGGCGGCTACGATCTCTATCTCGACACCGGCATTCTCTCCACCGCCGATGCCGCAGCCATCGTCGCCGACCGCTTCCGCAAGCTGTAAAAAGCACCGCACCAATCAAGGGCGGGAGAACTCTTTTGAAAAAGAGTTTCCCCACCCTTCATCCTGTCAAAAAACGCCAGTTCTCAAAACACGAGGACTGGCGTTTTATCATTAAAGGGAGTAAAAATCGTTATATAGGGAACAAAATTGGAAGCATTTCACTTCCGAATAGCGATCTTTTTGAGATTCATGGCAGCATATTTAAGCCTCACCCATACAGATGCTGAAGCAACACCATTTTTATTAACACCACCGGATCTGATCCGGGGCGGCCGTTATCTGCGCAATAATATGGACTTAGCCGTGCATACAGCCATTCATAATCCATTTCATTCTCTATCTTGCGCAATAAATGATCCTTGGAGACTAAGGCATCTACATCCACCATCATGATATCTCTTCGAGAATTCTTTCTCCAATTTCCCAACCTTACCCCCTTTTTCTCTATGATAGCAGAAGGACCTCGCCAGTGGCGAGATTCTTTGACAAGCCAAAAGGGAGCGCCCCGGCATTTGCCGGGGCGCTCCCTTTGCGATTTTTTCAGCGAGAGTTATTCTTTGCGATGGCAGGTGCCGCCGCAGTGTGCGCAATCGCCGCTGCACCTGCCGTTTTTCCTGCTTTTTCGCACAAAGCGCAGGGCAAGGAGCGCGGCGAGCGCGATCAGCGCGAGCAGCAGGTAGTCGAGCGCGCTCATCAGAGCAGCCCTCCGAGCGCGTAGGCGGCGAAAGCCACGACCCACGCGACGGCGCACTGCATCAGCACGACGAGCGCGGTCTTGAGCGTGGAATTTAGCTCGCGGCGAATGGTGGCGACGGCGGCAACACAGGGGGTATAGAGCAGCGTGAAGACGAGAAAGCTGACGGCCGAGCGCGTGGTGAAGAGAGACGCGATGGCCGTGCCGCCGAGCAGCACCTCAAGCGTGCTGACGACGCTCTCCTTGGCAATGAAGCCGGAGATGAGCGAGGTGGCACAGCGCCAGTCGGCAAAGCCGAGGGGCGCAAAAATGGGGGCGATGCCCTTGCCGATAAGTGCCAGCAGGCTCTGTGCGCTGTCAGAGACAACATTGAGGCGTGTGTCGAAGCTCTGCAAAAACCAGATGATGATGGTGGCAAGGAAGATGACCGTGAAGGCGCGCTGCAAAAAGTCCTTGGCCTTTTCCCACAGCAGCAGCGCTACGCTCTTGAGCCCCGGCATGCGGTAGTTCGGCAGCTCCATGACAAACGGCACGGGCTTGCCGCGGAACGCGGTCTTGTTCATGATGAGCGCCGCCAGAATGCCGATGAGAATGCCGAGCAGATACAGCGAGATCATCACGAACGCGCGGTGCGCGGGGAAGAATGCCGCCGTGAAGAAGGCGTAGATCGAGATCTTTGCCGAGCAGCTCATGTACGGCGTGAGGAGAATGGTCATCTTGCGGTCACGGTCGGACGAGACGGTGCGCGTTGCCATGATGGCGGGCACCGAGCAGCCAAAGCCGATGAGCATCGGCACGATGCTGCGCCCGGAAAGCCCGATGCGGCGCAGGGGCTTGTCCATAACGAACGCCACGCGCGCCATGTAGCCGGTATCCTCTAAAATGGAGAGGAAGAAAAAGAGCGTGACGATGATGGGCAGAAAGACCAGCACGCTGCCGACACCAGCAAAGATGCCGTCGATGATGAGACTGTGGACGACGGGGTTGATGCCGTAGGCCGTGAGCGCACGGTCGACAAGAGCGGTGAGTGCGTCTACGCCAAGGCCCAGAAGGTCGGATAAGCGCTGCCCGATCACGTCGAAGGTGAGGTAAAAGGTCAGCAGCATGATGCCGAGAAACGTCGGAATGGCCGTATAGCGGCCGGTGAGGATCTTGTCGATGCGGACGGAGCGCGCGTGCTCGCGGCTCTCGTGGCACTTGATGACGGAAGCGTCGACCACGCTCTCGATAAAGGTGTAGCGCATGTCGGCGAGCGCCGCGTTGCGGTCGAGCCCCGTTTCGGTCTCCATCTGCACGATGCAGTGCTCAAGCAGTTCTTTTTCGTTCTGGTCGAGCGCAAGCTGATCGGCCAGATCGTCGCCGCCCTCAATGAGCTTGGCGGCGCAAAAACGCGCGGGAACGCCGATGCGGTCGGCGTGGTCGGCGATGAGATGGACGACGGCGTGGATGCAGCGGTGCACCGCCGAATCGTCCGGGCAGAAGTCCGTCACCTTGGGCAGCACCTTTCCGCGCGCGGCGGCGATGGCCTGGTCGGTCAGCTCGCTCACGCCTTCGCCCTTGGCGGCGGTGATGGGGACGACGGGAATGCCGAGCGCCGCGCTCATTTTCTGCACGTCGATCGCGCCGCCGTTGGCGCGCACCTCGTCCATCATGTTGAGCGCCAGCACCATCGGTACGCGCAGCTCAAGGAGCTGGAGCGTGAGGTAGAGATTGCGCTCAATGTTGGTCGCGTCCACGATGTTGATGATGCCGTCCGGCTTTTCGTTCAGAATGAAATCGCGCGAGACGATCTCCTCCTGCGTGTAGGGGCGCAGCGAGTAAATGCCCGGAAGATCCACAACAGAGCAGCCTTTTTCATCGCGGATCTCGCCTATTTTCTGGTCGACCGTCACGCCCGGGAAATTGCCCACGTGCTGATTGGAGCCGGTGAGGGCATTGAAGAGTGTCGTTTTGCCGCAGTTCTGGTTGCCGACGAGAGCAAAGATCATTTCAGCTCGCCCTCCACTTCAATTTTTTGCGCCTCTTCCACGCGCAGCGTCAGCTCATAGCCGCGCACGCGGATCTCAATGGGGTCGCCCATGGGCGCGACCTTTTGCAGCGTGACGCGCGTGCGGGGAATGAGTCCCATGTCCAGCAGGCGGCAGCGCAGCGCGCCGTCGCCGCCGACAGCGGTGATCACTGCGGACGCCCCGATATGCAGCTGATCCAGAGTCATACTTGCTTTCCCTTCTTTTCTGCGAGTTTTATGTATCTATCTTATCTAAAAAATTATCATGCCAAAGAGCGAATGTCAACTGCCGTAACGCATTGAAATAGACAAGAAAACGTGCTATGATAACCGCAGATTTTGGATAGGAAAGGAAGCGAGGGGAGTGCAGAAGAAAGCTCCCGTCTTGCCATGATCGCAATTCTGCTTGCGCCGGCCTATCTGCTGGCAAATTACTATCTGCTGCGCCGCACGATGGGCTGGGTGAAGGCGTGGTTCCCGTTTTTTCGAACGGTGCGTCATTGGGCGCTGCCCGTTGCGGTGCAGGTGTTTCTGGCCTGCTCCATCGTCATCGCCTTTTTCCTGCCCGAGGGCAGGGCGCGGCGTGTGATGAAGCTCATCGGCAACTACTGGCTGGGCGTGCTGCTCTATGTGCTGCTCGCGATTGTTGCGGCGGATCTTCTGCGGCTGCTGCTCGGGTATGCGCTGCCGTTCAAGCACATTTTTGTCACGACGAAGATGCACCGCATTGCGGGCTGCCTTTGCGCGCTTGCCATCTTGACTGCATCTCTCTGGGGCGTTGTCAATGCGCGTATCATTCATGTAACACCCTATGACGTGACGATCGACAAAAGTGTTGCGGGCATGGACGAGATGAAGGTCGTGCTCGTGGCGGATCTGCACCTCGGCTACAACATCGGCGAAAAGCAAATGCAGAGAATGGTGGAGAAGATCAACGAACAGGACGCCGATCTTGTCGTCATTGCAGGGGATATTTTCGACAATGAGTGGGAGGCGGTGGACGACCCGGATCGCATCGCGGAAACGCTGCGCGGTATCCGCTCGAAATACGGCGTTTACGCCTGCTATGGCAACCACGACATTGAGGAACCGGTGCTTGCGGGCTTCACCTTCCGCCAGGGCGAGAAGAAGGAGAGCGACCCGCGCATGGACGAGTTTTTGAAGGACGCGAACATTACGCTTTTGCACGATGAGGGAACGCTCATTGACGGAAAGTTCTACCTCTACGGCCGCCCAGACGCGCACCGTCCCGGCCGCGGCGTCAAGGTGCGCAAAACGCCTGGTGAGATCACAGCGGAGATGGACAAAAGTAAGCCCATCATCGTCCTCGACCACCAGCCGAAGGAATTACAGGCGCTTGCAGACGCGGGCGTTGACTTAGACCTCTGCGGCCACACGCACGATGGGCAGATGTTCCCGGGGAACCTCACCATCAAGCTGATGTGGGAAAATGCCTGCGGGTATCTTCAAAAAGGGAAGATGCACAACATCGTGACCTCGGGCGTCGGACTCTTCGGGCCCAATATGCGCGTGGGGACAAAGGCGGAAATCTGCCCGATCACAGTTCATTTTGCAAAATGAAGCTGCAAAGCATCGGCGGGAATGTCTCTTTGCAGGAAAAATGACATCAAAGGGCAGGGGCACGGCGTCAGCCGTGACGGATGGATTGTAAGCCAAAAAATTTACGATTCGCTGAAAAATAGGAAAATATTGAACATTTACAACCCATCAGTCATCTTCGCTGACAGCTCCACTGACACAGGGGAGCCTTAGCCGACGCACTATGACATGGTTTTTTGACAGTCTGAAAGGGAACGCTCCGGCATTTGCCGGAGCGCGCCCTTTCGTTTCTTTTTATTTGCGCACAAAGAGGATACCGAGCGTGCTCGGCCCGCAGTGGCAGGACACCGTGCAGCCCGCATGCGTTTCAACAACTTCGTCAAACGCGCCGTATGCCGCTGCCTCCTCCATCGCCGCGTCCACCACGCTCTGCTCGCAGGCTGGGTGCGTGATGAAGGCAAGGTCTTCCGTGATGTCTTCGCGCCCGTCGAGGCGCTCCTTGACATACTGACGGATACACTTTTCGAACGAGCCGCGGTACTTTTTGCAAACGCCCATCTTCCCCTCGCACACTTCGATACAGGGCTTGAGGTGCAGAAGGTTCGCGCCAAGCGCAGCCACAGCGGAGCAGCGCCCGCCCTTTCGCATGTAGTCGAGCCGCTCGATGAGGAAGCTTGCCTCCACCTTCGGCGCAAGCGCGCGCACGCGCTCGGCGATCTCGCTGCCGGAAAGCCCCTGCGCGGCAAGCTTTGCCGCCGCCACGACCAGAAGCCCCTGCCCGCTGCTCAGGTTCTCTGAATCGACCACATAGACATTGTCGAACTCCTGCGCGGCAAGGCAGGCGTTCTGATAGCAGCAGGAGAAATTTGCGCCGATGGTGACCTGCACCACCGCGTCGTATTCCTTCGCATAGCGCGCGAACACTTTGCCGTATTCGTACTGGCTGACCGCCGCCGTGCTGCAAAGGCTCCCGCCGCCGTCCACATGGGCAAAAATATCCGCAGGCGTGATGTTCACACCGTCTTGAAATTCTTCTCCGTCCTTGATGATGCACAGCGGCGTAATGGCAATATCGTAGCGTTCGAGCAGCTCTGGTGACAGATCGCAGGTGCTGTCTGAAATGATTTTTACTCGCATTGTTCGTGTTTTCCTTCCCCGTAGGTCAGATTTACGCGGGTACTCCCGGTGGAAATGATATAATCGGATTGTACTCTTATATCGCAGGCAGATGAACTCTCCCTCAACGCAACATCAACTCTTGTTGAGGTTTTCCGTATTTTTCACGAAAAAGAGACTCCGAAGTGGTTCCCTTCGGAGTCTCCGCTCTGATGATCGATCTTCTCAGCCGTAGGAAATGAACAGATCCGGCAGCTCGGACGCACCGGGGTCACCGTAAGCCGCGGCAAGAACGCTTTCGTGAATGGTGTTGGTGTTGGAGACGCTGTCCACCCGCACGCGAATTCCCTGCTCCTGTCCAACAGTGCGGTTGAACTCCTCCACCAGCACGTTCAGAGGCGAGGTCACCTCGCCGCCGTAGACATGCCAGATCGTCACGGTGGTGGGTTCCGCCTTCTTTTCTCCACAGGCGGTAAAACTCAGCGCAAGGATCAGGGACAGCGCAAGCGCCAACAGCAGATATCTTCTTTTTTTCATAGATACGCCTCCTCGCTCAAGGGGAACGGAGATCTCATCTCCCGTCCGGTTTTTGAGAAATTCCTGCGCCGCAGCCATCAAAGACAGCAGACCTTCGCTCATGTTACACGCCGCTATCAGCATTTCTCATAAGGGATTGCGCCGTGATAAGAACCAATTCGAAAGCTGTAACTCTCTTCCGCAGGCATAAAAAGTATTTGTATGATATCACTACAAATTGAAATTGGGAACCACAACTTTAGAAAAATGCAAGATATGATTCAATGTGAAATAATGATCCCCTCTGTCCCCATTTCATTCTCCGCCGCCTTCGTGTTGACATTTGCCCCCCGTTATGTGACACTATGGGAGAACACTACGCCTTGACAAGGAGATCTTTTATGAACGCAGCAACTGTTTCCGCCCGCTTTGCGGAGCTTTTCCCTGAATCGAACCTCATCGGTCTGCTGAGTCGGTACGGCGGCGACGCGGACGATATTTTCGAAGCCATTCAGGATCAATATGACGCGCACGAGCAGGAACCGCTCGCCGGCCTTCTCGGGATCAAGCCCGCAGATCTCGATTCCTTTGCCCGCACCGCCTACTGGGAGCTGATCGATGAGATCCGTATAAGATACCTCTCTTCCCTGACGCGCGATGAGGCGGCCAAAATCATCGAAGCGTCCGACGGCTGCATCACACACCCCGAGAACGATGACATCGACTGGAGCACGGACGAGTTCATCAACGACTGGAACGCACTGCACCGCGGCGAGGAAGCGATCGCGCGATAATACAAAGGAGAAAAACGATGAAACCATCTTCTTTTCTGCACTTTGCCGCCTTCGGCGTCAAGACGATCCTGCTGCGAAAAAAAGAGCCGATCCTCGGGACGGTGATCTTGACCGACAAATGCAACCTGCACTGCAAACACTGCTCGGTCAATAATATCACGGCAGTCGTCCATCCATATGAACAGATCCGCCGGGAGATGCATCAGCTCTATGATATGGGCGTGCGCATCCTTTTCTTCTGCGGCGGCGAGACCTTCCTCTGGCGCGACGGCGAGCGCACGCTGAGAGAGCTGGTCATCGAAGCGAAGGCCATAGGCTTTCTCATTGTGAATGTCGTGACGAACGGTACGCTTCCCATCGATCTTCCGGAAGCGGACCTGATCCTTTTGAGTCTGGACGGCGACAGGGAGCGCCACAATGAGATCCGCGGCGATACCTATGACACCATCATGCAGAACATCGTGAGCGCGAGTGCGGACAACATCTGCTTCTACATGGCGATCAACCAGATCAACAAGGGCCATGTGCGCGATGTGTGTATCGCCGCGCGCGACACAAAAAATGTGCGGGCGGTGTCCTTTAATTTCCATACACCGTACCCCGACACGAGGGAGCTTGCCTTGAGCAAAGAAGAAAAGGCCGCCTGCTGCGATGTGATCGCGCAGATGATGAAAGAGGGCGCGCCGGTCTTTAACCTGAAAAGCGCCTTTCCCTATCTCATCGAGAACCGCTTTCCGACGCCCTGTCACCAGTGCGTCGTGATGGAAAACGGAAAACTCTCCACCTGCGGGCGCTGCATTGACGTGCCCGGCCTCTGCGAGCAGTGTGGATATTTTTTTGTTGCGGAATATACGCTTTTGTTCCGGGGCAATCCCAGGATCATCTTCGAGATGCTCCGCACTTACTTGAAATATATTTAGGAGAGCGCCATGCACTTTTTTACGAGCTTAACTCGAATGTGGCTCACGCGAACCGTGCACCCCTTCACCTTTAGAAAGGAATATGATCAGGCGCTGCCGTTTGCGGAGTGCGAGAGCCTGGGGCTATATGTCCACATTCCTTTCTGCAAGAGCATCTGCAATTTCTGCCCCTACTGCAAGGTGCGCTATTCCGCAAAGCTGTGCGACCGATATATTGATTCTTTGATTCAGGAAATACATCTTGTCGGCGGGCAGTATCCGGGGCAGAAAAAGGCGACCAGCCTGTATTTCGGCGGCGGAACGCCCGCGCTTGCGGCAGATCGTATCAAAGAGATCATAGACGCGCTCGGCGAGCACTTCATCATCACCGAGGGGATTGGCCTTGAGCTTCACCCTGACAATGTGACGGTCGAGACGCTGCAAACGCTGAAGGAAGCGGGCGTGACAAAGATCAGCATCGGCATTCAGTCTTTTTCGGACAAGTATCAAAAAATTCTCGGCAGAAAGACAGTCGATACCGCGGCAATGGCGGCGGCTCTCGCGGCGGTCCCATTTGAAACGGTCTCGATGGACTTCATCTTTGCCTTGCCGGGGCAGACCTTTGAAGATCTGCGTGCCGACATCGACGCGGCCTTCTCACTGGGGGCGAATCACGTCGCCATCTATCCGTTTATCGACTTTACCTTTACGGACAGCAGCGTTGTGGCGATGCCAAAAAGAGAAAAGCGGGAACTGCTGGACGCCATCACGCGCTACTGCATGAGCCGGGGCTATCCGCGCAGTTCCATCTGGACCTTCTCAAACGAGCCGAACGCAAGCTACTCGTCCATGACCCGGGATAACTTCCTCGGTTTCGGCTGCTCGGCCACGAGCCTTTTCAAAGAGCAGTTCAAGATCAATACCTTTGATGTGGACTCCTACTGTGAGAGAATCCGCTCCGGCCGCCTTGCGACCGCGCTGACGCTTCGCTTCACGAGGCGGCAGAGAATGGTCTACTGGCTGTTCTGGACGGCGTACAGCACAAGAGTGAACGCCGATGACTTTGAAGCCTTCTTCGGCGTGCCGCTCAAGAAGATGTACGGAATGGAGCTTTGGCTTGCAAAGCGCCTCGGCTTTGTCACAGAGCATGGCAGCACATACGAAATGACGCTGAAAGGCGCGTTTTTCTATCACTACTACGAAAATTTTTACACGCTTTCCTATATCGACAAGATGTGGGGCATCCTGCGCGAGGAAGCATTTCCCGAATCCATCGAGCTGTAAAAAACAAACCGCCTGCGCCCAAACGCGGCGCGGGCGCTTTTCGGACGCCTGCCCCTTTACAGCAGCCGTTTCGCGGCATATAATTGACAGAAATCGCAAGCTGCGCGAAACAGAACGAGAAAGGAAGATCGAACGATATGCCCTGTACAACTGTGCTGGCCGGCAGGCTGGCGACCAATGACCGCTCGACGATGATCGCACGGACGGACGACGGTCATTTTGATGAGAAAAAGCTGATCGTGGTCGAGCCCGACCAGCAGCCGAAGATTTATAAAAGCGTAGAGTCCCACGTGGAGATCACACTGCCGGAGAACCCCATGCGCTACACGTCCTGCCCGAGCGTGGATCCCACGCACGGCATCTGGGCCGCGACCGGCATCAATGCCGCAAACGTCGGCATGACCGCAACGGAGACCACGACCTCAAACCCGCGCGTGCTCGCAGCCGACCCGATGGTCGAACTGCAAAAGGCCGAGGACGGCAAGGAGGAACGCTGCGGCGGCATCGGCGAGGAGGACATCGTCGTTCTCGTCCTGCCCTACATTCATTCCGCGCGCGAGGGCGTGCTGCGTCTCGGCTCGCTTCTCACGCAATACGGCACCTATGAATCCAACGGCATTGCCTTCAACGACGAAAACGAAGTCTGGTGGCTGGAGACCATCGGCGGCCACCACTGGATCGCAAAAAAGATTCCCGAGGATCGCGTTGTCATCAACCCGAACCAGTTCGGCATGGATTCGTTCGATCTGGAGGACGCCTTCGGTGCGCAGGAGTCTCACCTCTGCTCGGCGGACCTCAGAGAGTTCATTGCAGAATATCATCTGGATCTGAACCAGAACGGCAAATTTAACCCGAGAGATATTTTCGGCTCGCACCGCGATATGGATCACATCTACAACACGCCGCGCGCATGGTTTATGGGACGCTTTCTTGCGCCGCACACCTACCGCTGGGACGGCGAAAACGCGGACTTCACGCCGGAGAGCGACGACATTCCGTGGTCGTATGTACCGGAGCGCAAGGTTGCCGCCGAGGATATTCAGTACCTGCTCTCGTCCCACTATCAGGGCACACCCTACGACCCCTACGCAGGCCGCAGCGCGGAAAAGAGCGGCATCTACCGCCCCATCGGCATCAACCGCACGGGTGTGACGACGATCTGCCAGATCCGCAGCGACGTGCCTGACGCGATCAAGGGCATTGAATGGGTGTGCTTTGGCTCCACGACATTTTCCGCATGGCTGCCGGTGTATACGAACGTGGCGCAGATGCCGGACTATTTAAGTAAGGTGACGCTCGACGCCGAAACGGACAATCTCTACTGGGTCAGCCGCTTTGTCGGCGCGCTGGCCGACAAGTGCTACGGCTCGTGCATTCAGAGTGTCTGGGGCTATCAGGACGCGGTGAATATCCGCGGCCGCCAGCTCATCCTCAAGTATGATAAGCTTATGCGCGAGAGCGGCGATTTCACACTCACCGCGCAGGCGAACGACGAGCTTTGCGCCATGGCGCAGAAGCAGAGCACGCAGATCCTCAACAAGGTTCTGCGCAGCGCCAGCGAACAGATGAAGAACGGCTTCAGCTTCGCCGACACCTGCGTCAACAAGTGATAAGCGGCATCGCTTCACCAATGGAATCAAAAAGGCAGCCGCGGCAAAAATTGCCGCGGCTGCTGCCAAAAGAAAGGAATCCGATATATGGGAATTCATCATGTAAAAAGTCTTGACCTGCACGCCAAGTGGCCCTGCGGCGAAAAGGATCTCATCACGGACGTGCCGGGGGTATTGGTCGGTCATACCACGCTGACCGATCCGGCGAAGGATATCCACACGGGCGTAACGGCAGTTCTTCCACACGGGGGCAATCTGTTCCGCGACAAGGTCATGGCCGCCTGCGCCGTCATCAACGGCTTTGGCAAGAGCATCGGCCTTTTGCAGGTGCAGGAGCTCGGCACGATAGAGACCCCCATTATTCTGACCAACACGATGAGCATCGGGACCGCCTATACGGCCCTGTGCAAATACATGCTGGAACAAAATCCTGACATTGGGGTGACTACCGGCACCGTCAACTGCCTTGTTACCGAGTGCAACGACAGTTCGCTCAACGATATCCGCGGCATGCATGTGCAGGAATCGGACGTCCGCAATGCCATTGAAACAGCAGCGCAGGATTTTGCCGAGGGCTGCGTCGGCGGCGGAAACGGCATGCGCTGTCTCGGGCTCAAGGGCGGTATCGGCTCCGCTTCGCGCGTGTTGGAGATCGACGGCGCAAAATATACGGTCGGTGCGCTCGTCATGTCAAACTTCGGAGCGCCCGGCAACCTTGTGATCGGTGGTCAACATTACGACACAAGCAAGGCCCACGTCTCCGACGTGAAAGACCGCGGCTCCATCATCATGATCCTGGCAACGGATATCCCTCTTTCCGAGCGGCAGCTCGGGCGCGTGGCCAAGCGCGCTATGATCTCGCTCGGGCGCGTGGGATCGTTCTGCGGCAACGGCAGCGGCGATATCGCGATCGCCTTCACCACGGCCAACCGCATTCCGCATGACAGCGACCACGATATTCTGACCTGCCGAATGTTCTACGATGAGAGCATCGACAAGGTGTTTGAGGCCTCTGTTGAAGCGGTCGAGGAGGCGATCATCAGCTCACTCTACCACGCCGAGACCACGCACGGCATCCGCGGCAAAACAGCCGTCAGCCTGCGAGACTTCCTTAATCATTGACCCTTGCCGCCCTTCACCGTTCCTTTTCACTGCGCCCCGCAGCCCGCTGCGGCAATCCCCTTTTCGAGCCAATCGGAAGGGCGTTGAATGAAAAAAGGCATGCACTTCTGCCACGGTTCAAGCAAGAAGTTCTTTCTTTCTGGCTTTGTAATAGAATAAGCCCGTCAGATCTGCCAAGGCCCAGCCGATCGGGACCGACCACCAGATGCCGATGACGCCGATAGCAGGGATCGCGGACAGCAGATAGGCAAGCGCGACACGGGTGCCCAACGAGACGACCGTAAGCACCACGCTCATGCCCGGTCTCCCCAACGCACGATACAAGCCATAGAGCAGGAACAGGCAGCCGATGCCGCAGTAAAACGCACCCTCGATGCGCAGATACCGCACGCCTTCCAGAATGACTTCGGTTTCTCCGGCGTCCACAAAAATCGCCATAAGAGGTCTTGCAAATACGAAGACGAGCGCGGATATGACCACACAGAAGGCCATGGAAATGCACACGGCGCTTTTCAGCCCCGCGCGTATCCGTTCGCTCTCTTTTGCGCCGTAATTCTGCGCGATAAAGGTGGAAAAGGCGTTGCCGAAGTCCTGCACCGGCATATAAGCAAAGGCGTCGATTTTCACAGCGGCGGCAAAGGCGGCCATCACAATGGGGCCGAAGCTGTTGACCAGTCCCTGTACCATAAGGATACCGAGGTTCATGACCGATTGCTGCACGCAGGTCAGCGTGGAGAAGGAGACAATCTCCTGAATACGTCCGCGCCGCAGGCAGCGGAGCTTCCAGATCGAGCGCACCTGCGGGAAGCGCGCAAGGGTGAAAACGGCGATGCCAATCCCCGAAACATACTGAGCGATCACCGTTGCCTCCGCGGCTCCGGCAACGCCTCTATTTAACCCGATGACAAACCAGAGATCGAGGGCAATATTCAGCACAGCGGAAACAGCCAAAAAGCCCAGCGGGATAACGGAATTGCCGATTGCCCGCAAAAAAGAGGCAAAGTAGTTATAAAGGAAAACAGCGGGAATGCCCATGAAAATCACAAACAGGTATTCGCGCATATCGCTCCACACCTCGGCAGGAACCCGGAGGAAGGTGCGAAGCCCGTCCAGGCAGGCAAACGATAAGATGTTCAGAAATACAGTGACGAGCGCGATAAAGAAAAACGATGCACAGAGGTTCTCGCAAAGAGCCTTCTCATCCCGCTGCCCAAAGCGCATGGAAAACAGTGCGCCGCTCCCCATGCACAGGCCGAGGATGATGGAGGTCAGAAAGGTCATCAGCGTAAAGGCTGAGCCGACCGCTGCAAGCGCATCGCGCCCGAGGAATTGCCCGACGATCAGCGTGTCGGCGATGTTATAGCACTGCTGCAACAGATCCCCCAAAATCATGGGAATGGCAAACAGCAGCATCGACTTGGTGACAGGGCCTCGTGTTAAATCGCGCTTCATGACGCGCCTCCGTATCTTAAGCAATAAAGTGCAATTCGGGAATATTATAGTGCGATGGAAACACTTCGTCAATCCGGCTCACTGCCGCCCGTGAGGAGGTGCGCGAGGGAATGAATGATGAGAAATGCAAGAAGCTGCTCCGTCTGCTGGACACACAGAATATATTAACTGGAGGAGGCCACGCTGATGAGCTTCACGGCAGGCTTTAAGCTGGCATGGGACGTGGCCGGAGAACCGGGAGCACCTTACTCCTACGACACCGATGAAGAACAAAAGGTGCAGGATACGCATTCAACGGAGTAACAATACGCCATCAGCGGAATGGTTTTCTCCCCGGTGTTCACGCCATTGCTGACCATATACCAAAAACCGTCTCAAGCATATTGCTTGAGACGGTTTTTGGCAGGCGGCTTCAATTCGGATATTTTTCTAAATTATTTTTTGACGATCGCGTCAGTCGTCTATCTCCGCTTCGTGCTTGAGAATGGCACCGGAGGCGGCGTCGATCTCGTAGTCATATTCCATATTGCCGGATTTAAACTCGACCTCATAGACGAGCGTGCCGTCCTCGTCGTCCAGCTCGATCTCCATGTCATACGCTTCATTTTCGCTCACGCCTGCGTGGTTCAGGGCAATGGACTTCGCCTTGGCATGGCCAATGTCCTGCACTGCTCCGGACGGCGCAGAGGGCTTTGTCGCCTCATTCCCTACGGAAGCTGTGGCCAGCAAGTTCTTCTGTCCGCTGAGCACCTTCCCCGTGTAGGCGTCCACCAGATACTCAAACTCACCCCACGCCGCGTGCAGCTCCACCTCATAGTGCGCGGGAGATTCGTCGAGCTCGGAATCGACCTCCGCCGTGACGGAGTCGAGCGCCGTTGTCCCGGCATACTGCTCCGCGGCGCAGGCGGCGGCATCCTTGCCGATGGGCATGGCAGGCGCGCCCGCTTCGGCAAGGTCCTTGAGTTCTTCGACCGAGAGCTTTGCCAGCGCGTCAAACTTGAGCGACGGGTTGATGGCGAGGACGCGGTTCACCAGCGCCGCCTTGCCGGTGGAAATATTGTTTTCCCGGGCCTGCTGCTCCCGCGCCGCGTCCTGCGTCAGCGTCTGCGTCAGGACGGCGGCCTTTGCTTCGCTGGTCTGCAGCACGCCGTCCACGGCGCTGGTCAGCTCCCGCTGGAGCTTTTCCGCGCGGGCGGCATCCTTGTCCTCCACCGAGATCATGATGGCGGAGGAAATGCTGTCGAGATAGCCG
>ERZ857840.1136-NODE-1136-length-32072-cov-5.119905_pt1 | contig 32072 bp, 24 predicted proteins | sample MGYA00519760_ERZ857840 | MGnify/ENA primary metagenome ERZ857840 (study PRJEB31778, sample SAMEA3449371) | human gut metagenome | biome: human gut; feature: human-associated habitat; material: faeces | place: United Kingdom | collected 2010/2012 ... | reverse complement strand
ATTTTATCCAACTGGTAGTATGCAAAAAAAACGGCGCGCAGCAATGCGCGCCACTCTTTTTTATAATTGTAGGCGGAGTCCGGCAAAATTTCAGAACACATAAAACTAAATGGACTAAGGAGCTTTATTCGGCAGAAGGCGGAGTCCCGCAAAATTTCAAAACCCATAAAACCCGCGCCGCAAAAATACGTTTTAGAAAAAAATTATAAAAAATTTGGGATAAAAAACTATAAAAAATATTAGACGCAGCCTGTGAGCCCCCCGTCGACTACGAGAGTCTGGCCCGTTATGTACGACGCCCTGTCCGACGCCAGAAAAAACGCGGCCTCGGCAACTTCCTCCGGTTTCCCAAAGCGTTTTAAAACAATCCTCTCGCGCTGCTTGTTTGCAATGTCCCTCGGGATTTTTGCAGTCATGTCCGTATCTATAAAACCGGGGCAAATGGTGTTTACCCTTATTGATTTTGCGCCGAGCTCGGCGGCGCATGCCCGAGAAAACGCGCATATCGCGCCTTTGCTTGCGGCGTAGTTTGTCTGTCCAGCAACACCTACAAGCCCGGATACCGATGATATGAATATTATTGAGCCGCTTTTGCGCGCGTACATTTTTTTTGCTACGCACTTTGTCCATTCGTAGGCGCCGTCGAGATTTGTTTCAATTACTTCCCTCCACGAGGCCTTTGGCATTAGCATGAGAAAATTGTCTCGCGTGATGCCCGCGTTGTTTACAAGAATGTCTATCGTCCCGTTTTCAGCGTATATTTTGTCGACTGTTTCGGCTATCTTTTCGGAGTCGTTCTGTGGGCAGCGTATTGCAGTCGCGCCGCATTTCTCCGCAAGTTTTGCTGCGGAATCCTCCGAGTTTGCGTATGTGAAATACACTTTTATTCCGGCACCGGCAAATTTTTCGACTACCGCTTTGCCTATGCCGCGCGAGCCTCCAGTTATTATCGCTACTTTTCCGCCCATTTTATTTAAGTTGCAAATATTTTTCGGCTATTTCCGGGGTGAAGCTCCGCACGAGTTTCATTGTGCGGATATCCGCCACGCAGCACACGCACTCTCCGTACGCATGCAGGGCCCCCGTCCGCATATTTCTAAGTTCGTGTGTGAATTCGAGCTTCCCCGAAAACGGATCTTCTATTTTATGGCGCGTCAACAATTCAAGGCTGTCGCCGAGTCTCACAGGCACTTGATATTCGCATGAATTTTTGACGACGGGAACAGCTATATTTAGTTTTTTCGCATCGTCAAAATTCAAGGCTTCGTTCATTATCGAAAGCCTCCCGCGCTCAAACCATTCAAAATACACGCAGTTATGGACTACGCCCATGAGGTCGATGTCTCTAAACTCAGGCGATATCGCCATTCTGCGCGTTATTATCCTGGCCATATTTATTGCTGCATTCCCTTTATAAGGCTTTCGGATACGGTCATGGGTCTTGTGACAGTCCTCGCGTTGACTTCTCCGCCGGGGACTGTTGATAGCTCGAGCGAGGGATACGCGTATTCGCTGTCCATTAGCGCAAGGCCTATATTGTCTCCAAGGGAAACAGAGTTCGTCGCGGTGATGACTTCCCCTATTTTTTTATCTCCGTCGTACAGCACAGCGCCTTTTTCGACTCCCGCGCCCTCAACAGCGGTGATTTTTGCCTTCGCCCCTTCTTCGCGCATTTTATATACGGCTTCCGAACCGGAAAACGAGTCCTTTGAGAAGTCCGCCATCCATTGGAGACCGAGCGCGATGGGGTCGCCGACCAATGCGCCTTCTTTGTATATGTTAAAAAATCCGCTTTCCAAGCGCGCGACCGCGTGCGCCTTTGTCCCGCAAAGAGACCCACCCGCATTTTCAACTGCTTGGCAGAGCTTTTGCGCCATCGCATCGGCCTTTGCAGAGGGAACTACAAAACTGTATCCAAATTCTCCTGTTTTGCCGTTGCGCATTAGGTATGCGCAATCCCCTTCAAAATCGTATTTTTCTATTGCAAGATACGGCAGGTTGAAAATGTCTGAGCCAAATATGTCGCGCGCGACTTCCCACGCTTTTGGTCCGTCAACAGAGAAAATCGCGTAATCTTTGGTGGCGTCTTTTGCATTTCCGCCTTTCCCCAAAATTTCCGCGCTGTCTGTTAGCGATTCTGTGAATGCAAAGACCTTGTCGTCTATATTGGCAACAAACACTTCGGCGGTTATCTTGCCGTTTTCGTCGCACAAGAATGTGTCTATTATTCTGCCGTAGCGCAGCTTCAATATGTTTGCGGCCAATGCCGTATCGAGGTAGTCAATACCGTCCGATTCCGGGAATTCCACTATTCTCATAAAGGAGAAATCGCAAAGGCCGGCGGAATTGCGTATTGCCTTGTATTCGCTTTCCGCGTCCGCGAAAGACTCCACGCATTGCGCCCCGCCGAGTTCACCGAATTTTGCGTCGCGCTCCTCCCAAAATTTTTTTAGGGCAAGTTCTCTCATTTCTTATCCTGTTCCGATATTATAAAGTCTATGAGTGTGTTTAGCGATCTTAGCGCGAGCGTCTGCCCTTCCGGGATCTTGACCCCGAAATTGTTTTCAACGCATAAGACTATTTCAAGCACGTCGAGAGAGTCCAAGCCGAGCCCGGAGCCTATCAGGGCTATGTCTTCGGATATGTCGCGCGGTTCGTATGGAATGTCGAGCGCCTCTATTAATTTTTCCTTCAACAGCAGCGATATTTCTTTTCTGCGTTGCAGCTTTTCCTTATTATTGGGCATTTGTGTTGCAATGATTTTGTTTTTTGTAAAAAAGTATTAAAAATTCTTAACATATGGGCGATTCATTTCAAGTTCAAAGAGAGCGTGCGGCAAACGTAAAAATTTGCGCGGTAATTCCGTCGCACAACAATGCCGATACTATCGACGCCGTTGTCCGCGCCCTGCCTGATGAAGTTTTCGCCCTTATAATAGACGACGGCTCCGATGTCCCAATAAAGACTTCGCGGCAAAGATGCGAAGTTTTGCGCTCGGAGCAAAACCGGGGAAAGGCTGAGGCGTTAAAGGCCGGCTTTTCCGCAGCTGCGGAGCGCGGGTTTACGCATGCCGTGACGCTCGATGCCGACGGACAGCATCCGCCTTCAATGTTCGCAAAGTTTGCGGACATGGCGCAAAAATATCCCGATTGCATAATCACGGGAGTGCGCGATTTCTCGTCCCCGTCTGTGCCGCCCAAGCGGAGGTTCATGAATAAATTCTCCAATTTCTGGTTTCGGTTCGAGACTTCCGTAGATTTGTCCGACACACAGTGCGGGTATAGGTGCTATCCGATTGCAAAGGTGTCGGCCTTAAAAACCGGGGTGGGCGGATTCGCCTATGAAGCCGAGCTGCTCGTCCGCGCCGCGTGGGCGGGCGTTAGAATAATACAGCTTCCCATTCCTGTAATTTACACACCTGAGAGTTTGAGGGCTTCGCATTACAAGCCTTTTAAAGATACGGTAAAATTCTCCATAATGAACGCAAAATTGGCTTTTATGGCTGTGTTTCTTCCAAGGGTAGCGTTAAAAAAAATCTCCGTAAAAAAATGAATCTTGTAAAGAAAATCGCGGAGTTTACATATTTCCACAGGCTTCTTTTTGCGGTTGCCGCCGCCGTTCTCTGCGCGGCTGCGGTAATTGTCGCAAAACTCGCGCCGTTTAAAACCGACGTCTACGATCTTATCCCGTTTTGGGATTCCCAGCTCGAAAATGCGCGCATGGCCGCCGACTGGTTCGGCGTTTCTAACTCCGTCTATTTTAACGTCTCGGGCGGGCCAGAGGGCGCCGCGCGCGCGTGCGCGTTAAAACTGCGCGAAGAGCTTGAAAAGGAGGGATTCAAATTCGACTCCTTCCCCGATCCTTCCCGCGCCGCCGCGGAAATCCCGAAGGTCTATCCGCAAATTTGCAATATATCGGAATTGGAGCGCTCCATCGCGCCGGATTCGATAAAAAAACGCTTCTCATACTATATGCGAAGAATGTCGGGTTTTGAGGCGCCCGTATTCAAATCGGCTTTTGTCTCTGATCCGGCGGGAACTATACCGCTCGTTCTCGAAAAGCTAAAAAAGCTGTCCGGCGGCGGAGCTGAATACAAATTTGACGGCTCTTTGATCTCCGACGCGGGCGGCAAAAATTTTCTGCTTATAGCGCGCTCCGACGCCAATGGGCGCGATTCCGCAGCCTCGGCAAAAGTGTGCGAATCTATCGACAGAGCGTGCTCGAGAGCCTTAAAAAGCGGCGTCAAAATAGACTGGACCGGCCCATATAGAATATCCGCCGACAACGCAAAAATTGCGCGCTCGGATTCGTACACATGCATGGCTGAAACCTGCGTATTGATGCTTGCGCTGTGTTTTGTAGCTTTTAGAAACAAATTATTTGCGCCTCTTGCCGTTATGCCGTCGCTTCTCGGGAGCGCGGCGGCGTTTTGCTTTGCTGGTGCGGTTTTCGGCAAAATTTCGACAATTTCGGTGGCGTTTGCGTCTATCGCGCTCGGGGTCGGAATAGACTACGCAGTGCATGTACTTTGCCCGCTCGATTTAAAAGGCAGGTTTGACATCCGCTTTGCGGCGGGAGTTGCTGGAAAGCTCGCCGCGCCAATATTGGTGATATGCTCGACTACCCTAATGGCATTTGTCATTGTCGGGTGTCTCGGGGGCGGAATGGTGCAGCTGGGAGCATTCGGGTTTGTGGGTGTTTTTGCGTCTGCCGTATTTTCTCTATGCGCGCTACCGGCTTTTGCGGTTTCGGCAGGCGGAGGAAGCGTGAGGGCGGCGCTGCTCGAAAGGGTGTCAAAGCGGATTCTAAGGCCGCAATTCAGAAACCCGCGCGCTTTTTTGATTTTGGTTTTCGCGATTTCCGCGGCTGCGGCGCCGTTTGCTTTAAATGTGCGCTTTGACGGCAAAATTTCTTCTATGAATGCGCTTTTGCCGGAGAGCGAAGCGGCGGATTTCAATATCCGAAGGCTGTGGGGCAATATGATTTCATCTCCACAGATAGTGGCGTATGGCGACAATTTGGAGTCGGCGCTCGCCTCGCTAAAATCGGCGGAATTGGCGGCGCTGTCATATCCGAAAGCATCGCCTGCTATGCTTTCCGAGCTTCTCGTTCCGCGCGCCGATAGCCTCCGCCACATCGCAGCGTGGGAAAAATTTTGGACTGCCGGGAGGCTAAAAAGTTTTTCGGACAGCCTCTCGGCCGAGTGCGCAAAAAACGGGATATCCTTCAAAATTTTTAAGCCTGCATTGGATTTTATAGCATCGGCGCGGGCGCAATCTGTGGGAATAGAAGATAGCGGGGAGCTGTCGAAAATTTTCTCAAAGAGGATTTTTAAAGGCGATGGTGTTGCTGCGGTATGCGCGCCAGTGTATTTGAAAGACGGAGCGTCAAAGGAGGAACTCGCGCGGATAGTCGAGGCGGCAGACGATAATGCTTTCATTTTGGATATGGAGTATTTGGGCGAGCATATTTCCAACAAAACGCGCGGAATATTTTTGAAGTGCGCGCTGTGCGCACTGGCTGCCGTCGGAATATTTTTGGCAGTTTCTCTCAGGTCTTTGCCAATGGCGGCATGCGCAATGGCGTGTGTATGCGCGGGGCTTGTGTGGTGCTTCGCGCTGATGTGCCTGAGCGGCGTGCCGATAACGCTTACAAACTTTATTTTTGTGATATTCTCGGTATGCTTGGCGCAAGACTATGCTGTTATGATTATGTGGGCGGCTGTAAGGGAGAAAAAAGGGGGGTCGGCGTCGGGTCCCGTTTTACTTTCGGCGCTTACCACTATGGCGGCTTTCGGCGCGCTTGCATTTGCGCGCCATCCTGTCATAAGCGGGCTTGGGGCGGCTGCCGGAATTTCCATATTTTCGATATTGTGCGCGTCGGTTTTGGCGGCGCCTGCCTTCGCAAAAATCCTTGGAGGGGAATTTGATGGCAAATAAAAAAGTGGCTTGGAGCGGAAAGTCTTACGGCGGATATTGGGGGACTCTCGCGTTTATATCGCTCCTGAAAATAGGGCTCGTTCCGGCGTATGGGCTGCTAGTATTTGTCGCTGCGTTTTTTATTCTTTTTAGAAGGCGCGCGGTGGCGCCGATTTGCGCGTATCTTTCGAAGATTTTTGGCTGCCGGGTGCCGACAATTTCTTTGCGCGCATATAAGTCGGTTTTTTCGTTCGGCGTTTCAATTCTCGATAGAACCGCATATTTTTCAGGCTGCGGAAGCATTAAAGTACGCGATTGCGCCGAAAGTATAATAAGAGAATCCGCGCAGGAAGGCCGCGGGACGCTCGTGCTTGCTTCGCACACCGGGGGCTGGGCTATTGCCGCGGGGAAACTCGCGGAGAATTTTCCGGAGGCCGCAATTTTGGGCGCCGACCGCGAGAGGCTTGAAATCCGCAAGCTTGTCGAGTCCTCGCGCAGGAGGGAAAAGCCGAAAGTTGTTTTGGACAGCGCGGACTCGATGTCGGCAGTCGCGATATACGGAATATTGCGCGGGGGTGGAATTGCCGCAATGCACGCGGATAGAAATGCAGGTGGAAGGAGCGCTAGCGCCGATTTCTTCGGCTCGCGAATCGAGGCTCCTGGGGCGCCGTATATTTGCGCGTGGCGCGCGGGGGCGCGGGTGCTTCAGATATTTTGCATGAGGGAGTCTATATTTAAGTACCGCATGTTCTGCAAAAACATAGACCTCTCAGGCTGCTCGACGGCGGACGAGGCCGCAAGCTCGGGCGCCTCGCAATACTTTTCCAACCTCGAAGTGGCTTTGCGAAAATATCCGTACCAGTGGTACAATTTCTACGATTTCTTCGGCGGCGAAAAATAATTTCTCTCCCAATGTGGAATTGGGGCATTTTCGGAGATTTCTGCGTTCTTAAAAAACGTTCGCGGCGCATTTGGCGACTGGTTGAGATATTTTTTTAATAAAAATTTCAGCGTACATTTTATGAGGGGAAAATATATTGCGGAAGACAGGGCTTTTTTTGCAGGTTTTTTATCCGATTTTAAAATGTGGGCTCAGTCGCAACATAGGGCGCCGCGTGGTAGCCCGGCTATTTTTTTAGCGCCGTTTTTGCTTGTCGGCGCAGCCTGGCGCGGATAGATTTTAACGCTTTAACAAATTATTGAAAATGGACAAAGAAGCTCTCGTTTCAGACATAAAGAAAAAAATGATTTCCGCCCTAAACCTCCAAGGCATGTCGCCCGACTCAATCGACTCGGACACTCCGCTATTTGGGGACGACGGGCTTGGGCTCGACTCCGTCGACGCTCTCGAACTCGTCGTCATGGTTGAAAAAGAGTACGGAGTTTCTGTCGAGGACAAAACTTCGGCGTCCACAGTGTTTGCATCGGTGAATGCGCTCGCCGACTACATAGCGGCAAACGCCAAATGAGAAGGCGCCCGACAGTAATATCTTACGGCCTATGCTGCGACTCCGGCAATGGGGCGGGGGCGGCGTTTCGCGCAAGCTTCGGAAAGTCCGGATTTTTATTTAAGCCTTTCGGCGATTGCGGATTATACGCTTCGCGCCGTTTCGAAAAAACGCATGTCGGAGAGGCATGCGTGGCGCATTCAGAGAAACTTCCGCGATGCGCAAAAATTTTGTTTGTGGCCCTTGACGAGGCTCTTGAAAAAGTGTCGCTTTCAAGCTTTGATCCTGAAAGAATCGGCGTTTACGCGGGAACTTCCGTTGGGGGAATATTGGAGTCCGAAAATGCGTTTGAAAAAATATTAAAAGGCGGCAAAAAAGGAGCTCCGCCGGCATTCAAGTTTTACGAATGTTCCGCTATGGCAGAGCTGGTTGCGCGGAGCGCAGGGGCGAGGGGCGAATGCGCAACATACTCCACCGCGTGCTCGAGCTCGTCGCTCGCTCTCGAATCCGCGTGCCTTGCGATATCTGAGGGCAGGTGCGACGCAGCAATAGTCTGCGGTGCAGACACGCTCTCTCGCATAACGGTGGAGGGCTTCGGTTCGCTCGGGCTATTGTCGAAATCCGATTGCAGGCCGTTCGATTCCGAAAGGGACGGCATAAATCTGGGCGAAGCTGGCGGTGTGGTTATTCTGTGCGCGCGCGAAAAGCTCCCAATCGGCGCGCGGGCGCTTGCGGAATTTATATCTTTCGGGGCAACTTGCGACGCATACCATGCTACTTCTCCGCACCCGGGTGGCGAAGGCGCAAAGAAAGCGATTGAGAAATGTATGCACAAGGGATGCTTGGCTGTTTCCGACATTTCTTATTATTGTGCGCACGGAACGGGAACTCCCGCGAATGACTCCGCGGAGCTTTCGGCCTTGAAGGGAGTGTTCGGAGAAAACGTGCCGCCGTATTCTTCGGTGAAGTCTATTTTCGGCCATACGCTTGGCGCGAGCGGCATTTTAAACGCAATAATTGCAATTGATGCGCTGAGGGAGGGAATGCTTCCTCCTTCCGCAGGGTATATTTCCGGCTCGTGCCCTGGGCCGCTCGAACGCGCTGAAAAGCCCTGCCACGCAAAGGTTGCGCTATCTGTAAGTCTCGGCTTCGGCGGAAATAATTCATGTGCTGCGATATCTGTTAACAATCTTGAAGCGGGTGTGAATCCGAAAGAAAGCGCGCATGAGCCTATTTCAGAAGGCGGAATTTTTATATATGGGGCAGGGGTTTCCCGCGCAAACGCAGGTTCCGATATGCCGCCTGGCCCCGGAGAAATTTCGCTGGTGGACGAAAATTCTCTTTTGCCGGACATTCCCGTCCTCAAAAAACGCAAGTGGGCAAAACTTCAAAAAATGTTTATCTCGGCCTCTCGCGAAGCCGTTTCTCAAGCAAAAGTTTCCAAATTCGGGGATTCTGTTTGCGTCAGCTGCTCGACAGGTCTTGGAATGGTGTCCGAGACTTCCAGGTTTTTGGAAAACTTTATGGTTTCCGACGCTCCTTTGCCGACGGCTTTCACAAATTCCGTACACAATGCGCCGCCTTCGGCGATAGCGGGATTTCTTAAATGTTTTGCGTACAACTGCGCGTCGACTGCCAAGGAGATATCTTTTGAGGCGGCTTTAATGGAGGCCTGCGCGCGGATAAGAAACGGCGATTGCGCCGCGGCGATTGTCGCCGGCGGCGACGAATACAACAGTCTTGCGGCGGAATACGCAATGAAAAAATGCCTGCCGAAAGGCTCGCGCGCGTTTTCGGATTCTTGCGCCGCCTATTTTATCGGGAAAGAGGGCTGTTGTGGTGGCAGGCAGCTGGCTGAGATAATGCTGCTAAAAATAAGGCGCTCTTCCAAAAATCCAAAGCATGAATCTGCCTGGATTGAAGAATCGCTTTCCGAGGCGGGAATTTCGGCGGACAGCATTAAAGCCTGGTTTACTCCATGTAGACTGTCTGGCTTTTCAGAGAAACTTCTCGAGGGGGTATCGCTAAATTTCGGTGGATTCACATATTTGGAGGATTTATCCGGAAGAAATTACAGCGCTTCGGCTTTCGGGGCGGACGCTGCACTTTCAAGGGGAATCGGCTTTTATGCGCAATATTCGCTTTCGAGTGCGTCGATGGCTGCCCTTACTGTTTATAGAGTTTTATGAAGGGGTTTTTTTTATTGTTGGGTCTGTTTTTTGCGTGTGCGGCTGCATTCGCGGATGGGGGGGCTTGCGCCCTGCTTTTTGAAACGAAAAAATACGTAAGCTTTTTTGACGAGCCAATAGAAGGGAAATGCCTGCTTGCCTCCGATGCCTCCGGCAAAGTAAGGTGGCAGACGCTCGCGCCGTTTGTTTCGGCAATGATTTTTGACGGGGCGGATTCGGCGGCATTTGAGTTCGATAACGGCAAGTGGAAGCGCGTAGATATGCCAAGCTCGCGCGCGGTGTCTGAAATAATGGCTGGGTTAAAGGGCGTGCTTTCTGGCGAAAAAGTCCCCGACAATCTTTTCAGTGTGTCAAAAAAATCCGGTAACGAGATTGTGCTTACACCAAAAAATCCGCTTATGGCAAAGGCTATTAAGTCAATAAAGATAACGGGCAAGCCGCCAAAGCCGGAAATTGTCACTATATTTGACGCGTCAGGCGACAGAACGGAAATGCGCATAAAGAAATCTTCGTTCGGAAGTGCGGATTTGACTGGGGCGTTCGACATATCGAATCCCGGAAGCTTTAATTGCAAATCGGTTTTCGGCAAAGAATGAGATATTTTATTTCAATACTGTGCGCTTTGATTTTTGCGTTCCCGCCAATTTGCCGGGCAGACGGGGCGGTATTCGGGCTTTCGCGCTGCAGCTCATATGTGCAGAGGGGGGTAATGTCTTTTTGGGGAAGGGAACTTCCGATTTCCGTGTATGTCGTAAAAAAAAGCGGCGGCGAAACAGCAATGGCGGTGGATTCTGCGGCGGGAACTTTGATAAAGGGCAGGTTTTCGCCCGGGGCTGAAAAGTGCGAACTTTTTGTCTCGGAGCTGCTTGGCGACAAAGATAAGGTCGGCGGACTCGCCGCGGATATCTTTCGCCTGGCTCTCGGGTTTCACGACAGCGTGAAAGCGCGCGAGCTGCGCGTCCATTCCGTGGACGGAAAGCCGCAGTTTGCCCGAACTGAAAATGTCGGCGTCGAATTTTCCGACTACACCACACAAAATGGCGTATATCTTCCACGGGTTCTCAAAATAGAATCTGGTTTTTTGCGTATTGATTTGCGCCTTGCATCTTCAAAAATTGGGGTCTTAAAATGAAAGTCACTTTTGTATATCCGCGGTTTGAAAAATTTCTCGAATCGGTCTCGAAAATGGAGGCCGAAAGCAAATTTTTCACGGTTGGCAAGTTTACATGCCCGCCTTCGCTCGGGATTCCTATCCTCGCAAGCCTAACCCCAAAAGACGTGGAGATTGCGTTTGTTGACGACAATGCCGGGGAAAAGTTAGACTTCTGCGACGGCACGGACTTGTACGCCATAAACTGCTTTACTCCGCAAGGCACGCGCGCTCTTGAAATCGCCCGCCTATGCCGCGCCGCAGGAAAGCCGGTTGTAATGGGGGGAATGTTCCCGAGCTTCATGGCCGACGAATGCCTTGCCGTGGCGGACGCCGTGTGCATTGGAGAGGGCGAATACACTTGGCCGGAGCTGCTCGCCGACTTCTCGCGCGGGGAACTTAAGAGAATATATAAATCTTCCAAGCCGGTGGATATGTCGCAAATGCCTATGCCGCGCCGCGATATTTTTTACGACAAAAAGTGCTACGACTGGGACGAGGATTTAATACAGCTTACACGCGGCTGCCCGTACGGCTGCGCCATGTGCATCATTCCCGCCCATATGGGAAACAGAATGCGCTTTAAGCCGGTAGATATGGCGGTTGAAGAAATAAAACATTTAAGGCATCAGAATATATACCTTACCGACGATTCTTTGTTTTTCCCCCAGAAGGCTGTAAGGGAGTACGCAGAGAAATTTTTTGACGCCGTTGAGGGGCTGGGGCGGAAATTTTTTGTATCGTCCACTATGGCGCTCAATTCGGGCGAAGCGTTTTTTAGGCGCGCTGCAAAAGCAGGCGTGCGGAATTTTTATTGCACGCTGAATGTGGATCCCGCTTCTATAGCGGTTATGAGAGGGGACAACTCGGGGCTGTCGAAGCTTGCTGAGTTTGTCGATATGCTCCGTGGAATGGACATAAGTTTCTTTGCGTCTTTCGGGCTTGGCCGCGATTGGGACAGCGAGGGCGTTTCCGACAGAGTTCTTGAAATATGTTCGCGCGCTAAAATTACGATGTCGGAATTTTTTATTTTTTCGCCGTATCCGGGCTCTCCCCACTGGCGTAGGTTGGAGTCGCAGAAGCGGATTACTTCGCGCGAGTGGTATAAATATAACGGCGCCCATGTGGTTTTTCAGCCGGCAAAAATGTCGGCGCAGAGGCTTAAAGACGAATTTGTAAATTGTTGGAAGGGATTTTATGAAATGAACCAGTCCAGAAACCTCGCCCAGATGGAGCCGAGTGTTTGGTGCGGCGACGAATTAAAAGTGTCCAAGCGCTTGGAGGTGCGCGGAGTAGGCTCGGAGGCGGCCGTCACAGGCATAGGCATAGTCTCCCCGCTCGGGTGTTCCCAAAAGGAGGTCTTGGATTCCCTTAAAAAGGGTGTAGACGGAATTGCGAAGGGAACTAAGCTCGACTTATCCCCGTTTGTATCGAAAATTTGCGCCGAGGTCAAGGGGTTCGATCCGGCCTCTCGCATGAGCGAATCGGAGCTTAAAATATACACAGACCCGTTTATAAGAATGTCGATATGCGCGGCTCGCGCTGCGATAGAAGATTCGGGAGTTGATTTGGGCTCGTATTCCGGAAAAATCGGATATGTGCTTGCTACCTGCAATGCGGGGCTGAATTCGGGTGAAATCGAGTATCGCCAGAAATACGGGGAGAATGTCGATTTCAACAGGAGCGTATCGGCGCAGTCAGAGTTCTACGCCCTCCAAAAGGCGTTAGTCTCGGCTGTCGGTTTTGGCGGAGAGTGCTGGATGGTAAATACGGCGTGTTCTGGTTCCACCGCGGCGATAGGCCTTGCGCAGACTCTCGTTGAGTCGGGCAGGTGCGACATTGTGATAGTGGGCGGGGCGGACGCGCTCGCATTGTCGAATTTCGCGGGTTTTAGCGCAATTAAAGTCGTTTCCGCTGAGAAGATAGCTCCGTTCTCTACCCCTGAGGGAATGAATATAGGCGAAGGCGCCGCATTTTGGGTCGTGGAAAACCTCGGCAAAGCACTTTTGAGGAGCGCGGAGTGCAAATGTAAAATAATCGGCCACGCAACCACTGCCGACGCACACCACCCGACCCAGCCGGATCCGCGGGGCGACGGAGTGTTCCGCACTTTAAGGAATGCCGCCGCCGACGCAGGCGTTGAAGTGCGCGACCTAGGGTGCATCAACGCCCACGGCTCGGGAACTTCCGCCAACGACAAGGCGGAGTCCAAGGGAATTGCTAAATTTCTCGGCGGGCTCGATGTCCCAGTGACATCAACAAAGTCCTACATGGGGCACTGCATGGGTGCAACAGGCATACTCGAAGCAACCTGCCAAGTTGTTTCAATGAACGACGATTTTATCCCGAAGACACTGCGGAATATTGGCAGGCGCCCGGGATGCGAAATTTCAGCCCTTCAGGAGCACAAATACGGCAAGTACGACTGTTTCATATCGGCAAACTACGCGTTCGGGGGCAACAATGCGGCTGTCGTAATTTCAAAGCGTGATTTTATCGCCGGGCAGAGGCCGCAGCGCAAGCGCGACTCGGAAATTGTTGTGACGGGCTTCGATCTAGTTTCCCCGTTGGGTGTGGGAGTTGAAGAAAATATACGGGCATTGGAAAACGGCGGGTCGGCGATTGCAAAAATCGGGAGGTTTGAGTCGGAGTGTTTGGGAGGGCTAGTCCCCAAGCTCGACGTCAGGCGTTTGGATAGGCGCGTGGATTTTTCGGGAATGAACAATATAAGCACCTACGCTACTCTCGCTGTAAAGCGCGCCTTTGACATGGCCGGCATTAGGCTGTCGCGCGCGGACTCCGAAAAGACGGGCTTAGTTTCAGCGATTGCCCGAGGCTCTTGCGAAAGCCCGCACATGGACGCGGTTTTCTCAAATCCCGAGAGGCGCGGAGACGTCGGGTGTTTTTCAAACGTAACGGCAAACTCCACGGCAGGTTGGGTTTCAAAGGCGCTTGAATTGAAGGGGGCGAACCTGACGCTTACGCCTGGGCCTAACGGCGGTTTGCAAGCATTAGGGTACGCGGCGGACGTCTTGCGCGAAGCCCGCGCCGAAAGAATGGCTGCGTTTGCAGCCGACGAGCTTTACGCGCAGCAGATTGCGGGCTACGACAAAATCGGAAATATTTATTCCGAAAGCGAGCTTGAAAATTTTAGGCCGGGTTCGCCGGATCCATTTAAAACAGTGTATGCGGAAGGCGCATGCGCATTCATTCTCGAGACGATGGAGTCCGCACAAAAAAGAAATGCGGAAGTGTTTGGCTCGATTTTATCCTTCGCTTCATACGAGGAGCCGGGCGATTTTTGCGGTGCGAATCTCGATTCGGAGGGGTTTGAGATTGCAGTAAACGACGCTTTGGCGAAGGCGAAAATGTCGGATTCTGAGATAGATTTGCTCGTTTGGAGTCCGCGCGGAGACGCCCAGGACGAAAAAATCCTGAATGTCTGGCGCAGTCGTTTCCCAAGCGCAGGCATTGTCACAAATGTATTCAATACGGGATATATCGAGTCGGCTTCCACTATATCCGCGCTTGCCGAAGTCCTATTTTGCCTTAAAAAAGGCATTCCAATTTGGCGGCAAAAAACGGGTATCGCGGAAATAGACAATTTCCCGCTTCCGAAATCCCCCAAAAAGATTCTTTGCGCGGCGTCTAGCCATGTCGGCAACAACTTTGCGGCGGTTTTTGCCGTGTGACGAATTTATTGCATGTGTATGGCAACTGCATGCTGCAACCCGCAGGGTTATTGTATGCACTGGGTAATGCGCTTGCATGCTGCAACTTTTCAGATAGCGCCTTAATAGTTTTATTCGGCGTTAGCTAAAACTGTTTTAAGCGAAGTTTGGCCGCTCGAAATTAAAATATGCCGCAACTGTATGGCGTTTAGCGTCAGGGCGGCGCCGCAAGAGCATTATTGTTTCCAATATTTTCGGAAAGGGCGGGGCAAATAATGGGAAGATTTTTGCCAAACTATGCGATGTCTGCCGCCCGCTGGCTTTTCGGCTTTTCAGGCGAATTTGAAAAGTCGGCATCGGTAAACGCCCCTGTGAATGCGCAGTTCCACTCCAATATCGCGCTCCCCCAAGACAGCCCGACTCCAAAGGCGCATATTAGCACTTTCATGCCGCTTTTTAGCCTTCCGGTAATGGCGGCGTCGGCGAGCGCTATGGGAATGCTCGCGCCTCCACAGTTTCCTATGTCGTGCATTTTGTAATAAACTTTTTCCGGCGGAATACACAAGCGCTGCGCGCAAGACTTGACTATCATTTCCCCCGCCTGATGGAATACAAACAGGTCTATGTCGCGTACGGACATGCCGTTTTTCTCAAGAACTTCCGCGACAGACTCTGCGACCCTTTTATAGGCGAATGTGAAAATCTTAAAGCCGTCCATTGCCATTTTATCCGCGCGCATGGTTTCTCCTCCATAGCCGCGCAAGCCCGAATTTGGCCATATTATACTGTCAAATCCCTTGCCGTCTGTGCCAAACGAAAATCCCAAAATTCCGTCAATTTTGCTTTCTGATACCATGCAAGCGGCTCCTCCGTCCCCGAAAATGCAAGCGGTCGAGCGGTCGAGAGGGTCGATTATCTTTGTAGGTGTGTCGGCGCACAATACAAGAGCGTTCTTGGCGAGCCCCCCGCATATCCAAGCGCGCGCCGTCGCAAGTGCGTAAACGAACTGCGAGCATCCGAGATTTATATCAAACGCGGCGCATGAATTATCTATTCCAAGCCTTTGTTGGATTATGCATGCGGTTGTCGGAATCAGATAGTCGGGGGTTTGCGTCGCAAAAATTAAGAGGTCTATATCTTTTGGGGAAATTTTTCTGTTCTCAAAAATTAGCTGTGCCGCTCTAACGGCGAGGTCCGACGCACAAGTATCGCCTATTGCCGTACGGCGCTCCAATATTCCGGAAATTGATTCTATTTTTGCAACAGTTTCGCTTCCAAAGCGCGCGGCGAGCTCCGCGTTCGTATTTTTTTGCCCGGGCAAAACGTATGCCAAAGATGTTATGGAAACTCCCATTTGCAAATTAAGTTTTATTTTAAAGCAAATATCTTAACCGTTTCGCTCCGCCTTGCAACTACTCTTTGGACTTTTGGTAAATTTTTGCGCCAATGCACATTTTTCCGAATATTCATAAAAATTTATAAAATTCAGTCAGAATCTCAGCTACTGCATTGCGTGGATAATTTCCAGAAATTCGCAAACGCGACGCATAGAAAATGCCCGTCCTAAATAACGTCTTCTAAAATTGCGCTTCCTATAAAAAATTGCGCTTCACTCAGACTTTAAGTCTTAATTTCTACAGGCAAATTTTCAAATTTTGAAACTAAAATTTTTTTAGATTAACGCTCCAAAAACATATTGCCTTCCAGATGCATAAAAAAAGCGCACCCATCTTCGGGTGCGCTCGCAAATTTAACAGGCGCAACGCGCCGTACGATTAACCTCCAGTGAGGTTTTGGATGATCTGGATAATCGGCAGGAACAGCGCGATAACAATTGTACCGACGACCACCGCGAGGAAGACTATCATTATAGGCTCGATAACCGATGTTATTGCGCCGACCGAATTGTCGACTTCGTCGTCGTAGTTGTCTGCGATGCGGTTTAGCATCTCCGGGAGTTGTCCAGTTTCTTCACCGACTTCCACCATGCTTGTCACCATCGTCGGGAATATATTTTGCTGGTCGAGCGGCGTGGAGAGGTTTTCGCCGTCTCTTACGCGGTCGTGCACCCTCGAGAGGGCGTCGGATATCAGGCTGTTTTTGATGGTGCCGCGCGTGATGGTCAGCGCCTCGAGTATCGGAACGCCGGACGCCAACAGTGTGCCAAATGTTCTCGTAAACCTAGCAACTGTCGATTTCATCACAAGGTCGCCTATCTTCGGCAACTTCAACGCTGCGGTGTCCCACACTCTAATCCCGATTTTCGTCTTGAAGAAAATTTTAACGAACAATATTACGCCGACTATTATGAGGCCGGTCAATATGTAGTTTTCCTTCATGAAATCGGATATATCGATAATCATCTGGGTCAGCGCGGGCATTCTCGCGTTGCCTTTTAGCATATCCGTAAATATTTTTTGGAATTGCGGTACGACGAATATCATAAGAATTGCGACAATCGCCACTGCAACTCCCATGATTACGATAGGATAAACCATCGCGCTCTTAACCTTGTTCGTGGTTTTTAGCGCTTTTTCCTGGAATGTTGAGAGCCTGTCAAGAACGACGTCGAGCACGCCGCCGGCTTCGCCCGCTTTGGCCATGTTTACATAAAGTTTATCAAAAATCTTGGGGTGTTGTGAGAGGCCATCGGAGAATTTATTACCGGTGCGCACGTTGTCGGCAAGCTGCTCAACTACCGCTTTGAAGTAGGGGTTCTTTTCTTGGCGGCCTATTACCTCGAGGGCGCGCAAAAGCGGAAGCCCAGCTTTTAGAAGAGTCGAGAGCTGTCTGGAAAACACGGTTATGTTTTCCTTCTTTACTCCCGTCCCGAATAGCGGCTTCTTCGCCTTGGCGGCGGACGCCTTCTTGTCGGAGGCTATTGCCGCCACTTCCGCGATTCTCGACACCGAGAATCCCTGCGCGGCAAGCTCCTTGCGCGCGCGGTTTTCGCTTGTCGATTCTATAACCCCGCTAAGCTCGCGGCCTTCCTTATCGAGGGCTATGTATTTGAATTTTGCCATAACAGTTTTCCTTTTCTACTAAGTGTATTTCAAAACTTCTTCCACGGTCGTGGCGCCGTCAAAAATCGCGCGCAAACCGTCGTCGCGCAGGGTGCGCATGCCAAGCTCTATCGCTTTCTGCTTCAATACGAGTGTCGGGGCTCTCGCAGTTATGAGGTCTCTTAGCGAGTCGTTTACAAGCAGCAACTCAAAAAGCCCTTGTCGGCCTTTGTATCCCGATCCGTTGCATTCCGCGCAGCCCTTGCCGAAGAAGAATTGCTTGTCAGCTATCTCTATCGGATCCACTCCAAGCATATCTATTATTTCTTGGTCGGGCTCGTACGCCGTCTTGCATGTCGGGCATATTCTGCGAACGAGTCGCTGACCCAATATGCCTTCCAAAGACGCCGCAATCAGGAACGGTTCAAGCCCCATATCTATAAGGCGCGTGACAGCTCCCGGAGCGTCGTTCGTGTGGAGGGTTGCGAGCACGACGTGCCCTGTAAGAGACGCTTGAACCGCTATCTGGGCAGTTTCAAGGTCGCGGATTTCTCCGACCATTATTTTGTCGGGGTCTTGACGGAGGAAGGCTCTAAGGCATCGGGCAAAGTCCAAACCGACCTGGTGGTTTATCTGCACCTGCATGATGCCGTCGATTTCATATTCGACAGGGTCTTCGGAAGTGAGGATTTTTATGTCTACCGTGTTGACCTCGCGGAGGGCGGAGTAAAGAGTTGTCGTTTTGCCGGAACCGGTCGGGCCGGTGACTATGAATATGCCGTTGGGCAGTTTTACGAGCCTTCTTATGTTCTCGACAAGTTCGTCTGTCATGCTGAGCTTGTCGAGGTCGAGGTTCACGACGCTCTTGTCGAGAACGCGGAGCACCACGCTCTCTCCGAATTGGGTCGGCAGCGTGGATACACGCAAGTCGACAGGGCGGCCGGATATCGTCATTTTTATTCTTCCGTCCTGCGGTATGCGCTGCTCTGCTATGTTCAAATTCGCGAGAACTTTTATTCGCGAAATTACGGGCAGGGCAAGGCTCTTTGGCGGCGGCGCCATTTCGTACAAAGCACCGTCAATACGGTAGCGTATTCTGAACATGTCTTCGAACGGCTCGAAGTGTATGTCGGAAGCTTTGTCGCGGATTGCCTGCTGCAATATCAAATTTACAAAGCGGATAATCGGCGTCTCGTTCGCCATATTTGCCGCGTCGGCTTCCGAGGATTCGTCAAAATCGACGGTAGATATCTCCGACAAAAGATCGTCAATGCTTGAATCTTCCTCGCCGTAGCACTGCACGATGAGGGTCTCGACTTGGTCGGGATCCATCACTTTCAGCGTCACGTCTTTGTTCAGCGTGAAGGTGAGGTCGTCTATTATCGAGTTGTTGAACGGATCCTTTGCAAGCAGTGTTATGGAGGTGTCTGTCGCCTCTATCGGAACTACGCCGTAGGTCCGGGCCAAATTCGGCCTCAGTTGCTTATAGACGCTTTCGGGTATGTTAGCAGGCGGAATCGGAACATATTCGTAGTTGAGATAGTCGGCTACGACCTCCAAAAGTTTCGTTTTCTCGACTAACCCGGAAGATATTATCGTATCCGCAAGCGACTGCCCGGTGTTTAAGTGCGTCTCGTTTAATTCGTCAAGCTGCTCTTTTGTGAGCATCTTGTTGGAAAGAAATATTTCGTATATCGAATTGTTGTGGTCTTCAAACATTTTGCTTCGCCTCCGATTATGCTTCGTTCATGGTAACCTTCAATACTTCGTCTGCGGTCGTCAATCCGCCGCCTACTTTTCGGATACCGTCCTCGCGCATGGAGCGCATGCCAAGTTCCCTCGCTTTCGTGCGTAGCTCGACAAGGGTTCGCCCTTCGTAAATCATCTGTTGCAACTCTTCGTTGACTATAAATATTTCAAAAATACCCATTCGGCCTTTGAAGCCTATGCCGTTGCATTTCGGGCATCCGTCGCCATGGTAGAAGGTTATCTTTGCGGCCTCGATTTCGTTTATGCCTATAGCCTGCAAGGTGCGCGGATCCGGCGCATATACGGATTTGCAGTTTGTGCATATCTTTCTTACCAGTCGCTGGGCGAGTGCCGCGCGCAGCGATGCGCTTACCAAGAACGGCTTTACGCCTATATCGACCAGTCGGGTGACGGCGCTTGGAGCGTCGTTCGTGTGCAGCGTGCTGAACACCATGTGGCCGGTTAGCGAGGCATTTATTGCAATTTCAGCCGTTTCGAGGTCTCGAATTTCACCTATCATGATGATGTTCGGCGCTTGGCGCAGCATTGAGCGCAAAGCCGCGGCAAATGTCATTCCTACCTCCCTTCGCACTTGAACCTGGTTTATGCCGGTCATCTGGTATTCGACAGGGTCTTCTACCGTTATGATTTTTCGGTCGGGGTGGTTTAGAAAATTTAGCGCCGAGTACAGGGTGGTCGATTTACCGGATCCCGTCGGACCGGTGACGAGGAATATTCCGTCGGCCATTCCGACTATCCTCTCAAACACCGCTTGGTCGTCGGAGAAGAATCCGAGTTCGGGCAGCCCGAGCCTCAAACCTTCCTTGTCGAGAATACGCATGACTATGCTCTCGCCATACACGGTCGGAAGGCTCGATACGCGCAAGTCGATTTCTTTATTGTTAAAAGTTATTTGTATGCGGCCGTCCTGCGGTACGCGCTTTTCGGCGATAGATATGTTTGCCATCAGCTTTAGCCTCGATATTATCGACGGTTGCAGGCGCTTTGGCGGATTCTCAACCTCTATCAGCACGCCGTCAATGCGGTAGCGGATTCTGAAGCGCTTTTCGAGGGGCTCTAGGTGAATGTCGGACGCCCTGCGCTTTACAGCCTCAGTTATCAGCTTGTGCACATATCTTATTATCGGAGCTTCCTCTTCGGACACTCCCGCTTCGTTGCCGGTCGCCAGCGTATTGCCGGCCGCCGCAGACGAATTTTGCCCGGCAATCTCCTCGCCAAATACGTCGCCGTATGCGTTTACCCCGAAATGGTCGTCTATGGCTCTCTTTATCTCCTCAGGACTTGCGAGCCTGAGATCCACCGACATATTTAGTATATGGCTTATGTCGTCGACGGAGTCCATGTCCATCGGGTCGGATATCGCCAATTCAAGCTGGCCGCCGGAGGACGATATCGGAAACACGTTGTATTTCCTCAAAATATCTTGGGGGAGCAATTTTAATACGCTTTCGTCAACCCGTATGTCTTGCAGGGAAATTAGCGGGATATTGAATTCCTGCGACAGCAGATAGGTAATGTCTTCGTACTTGCAGTAGCGTTTGTCTACAATCAAGTCGATGAGTTTCGAGTCTATGTCCGTTGGGGGAACTCCTTCGGATACGAGCTGTTCGCGGCCGAGCTTTATTATGTCCGGGGGTACTAGACCTTTATCCTGAATTAGTTGCAAAACGAAATCGTCAGCAGATGTCACGTTTATTGTCTCCGTTGGTAAATATGCGTTTTAAGGTAGAAAGCTAACTATCTATTCAATCCTAGCAAAAATTCAACATTTGTTTTTACCTTTTTTAGCCTTTGTATGAGCATTTCCATAGAATCGGCTGCGGGAATACCCTTCATTGCCCTCCTAAGAGTATATATCTTAGTGAGTTCGTCGGGGTGGTAGAGCAGTTCTTCCTTTCGGGTGCCGCTCTTTTCTATATTGATTGCGGGGAATATCCTCTTGTCGGACAGCGAGCGGTCGAGATCGAGTTCGAGGTTTCCCGTCCCCTTGAACTCTTCAAATATCACTTCGTCCATCTTGCTTCCGGTCTCTATCAGCGCCGTGCCTATTATTGTTAGCGACCCTCCGCCCTCTATATTGCGCGCAGAGCCGAAAAACTTTTTGGGCTTTTGCAGGGCGTTTGCCTCAACGCCACCGGACATCGTCCTGCCGCCGTTTGGCATCAGCGCATTGTAGGCGCGGGCGAGCCTCGTTATGGAATCGAGCAGTATCACTACGTCGTCGCCAACTTCCACCATTCTGCGCGCCTTGCTTATTACCATTTCGGCAGCGTGGACGTGGCTGGAGGCTTCTTGGTCGAATGTGGAGGCTATTACTTCGGCGTCTATCGCGCGCTTGAAATCTGTCACTTCCTCGGGGCGCTCGTCCACGAGCAAAATTATGACTTTTGCCTCGGGATTGTTGAAGCGAATGGACTTCGCCATGCTCTGCATAAGCACGGTTTTGCCGGTGCGGGGCGGGGCGACTATCAGCGCGCGCTGGCCAAAACCTATCGGCGTCAATAAATCTACCGCGCGCATAGACAGGTTGTCTTTTGAATTGTGCAGGGGGCTCTCCAAGATTATCCTGCGCGTTGGATAGTACGGAACGAGGTCTGTAAAAGGTATTATGTCGCGCGCGGAATCGGGAGAGGCGCCCATTACGGAGGTGATTCTTACCGCGAACGGGCAGTTCTCTTTTTCATTTAACCTTGGAGCTGCCGCGAGCGCGCCGACAATATGGCCGCGTTTTAGCGCGTACTTGTCTATAAAAATCTGCGGAACGTACACCGAGGAGCATTTTAGGGCGTAGCTGTCCGAAGCAAAAGTTATCGCTCCTCCCGCGCCGTCCTCAAACACGTCCAACACGCCGTTTACGTAAACGAGCTTTCTCTTCTCGCACGCATTCCTGAAAAACTCCGCGAGTATCTCGCACTTCGGAACACCGCCCTTAAACGGTATTGAGAGCTCGGCATATTTCGCCCTCAAATCTTTTATGTGCATCGGGCAGAGCTCCTCGTACCCCTCGACCGAATCTATTTTCGAGCCGTCTGGCAGCGGAAAAAACTTTTGCTCTTCAAATTTTTCGCTTTGCTCGCCGGAGCCCGTTTCGCTGTTGTCGCCGGTGGCAACCTCTGACGAAGCCGGGGCTTCCGCGTTTTTTACGGTTTCGCCCTCTAAGGCTTCTGGCGCCGTCGCCCGCTCCACGCGGGTATCGTTGGAGCTCGCAAGCAATTCCCAGTACGACATGTCTTCCGGCGCAGTCGGCGGTATTTCCGCCTTCGCGTCGCCCGACTGGGGGGCAACCGCGGCGCTGTCAGGCGCGCTTGCGGCTTCGGGAGCGGCTTCCGGAGATGTAGTCTTTACGGCTTCAAGCGCGGCTTCGGACTGCGTAAGCGTTGCAGCTTCGGCGCCGTCCAAAATTTTCCGGCTTTCTTCGGCGGCAGGCTCTGCCGTCTTTCCTTCGAAGAGCCGCTCTACCCATTGGCATATCCCGGCCTCGGTTTTTAGCGTGTCCCATTCGGGAAGATTTCCGGGATTCATCGCTTCGGCATCATTTTCCGCCTGCTTCCAGATGTTCTTTTTAGGCTTGTTTTGCTGTTGGCGTTGCTGCTGTTGCTGGTTTTGCTGCCTGTTCTGCTGCTGGCGGTTCTGTTGCGGAATATTGCGGTTTTGCCGCTGCTGGTTTTGCTGCCTGTTTTGCTGCTGGCGGTTTTGCTGCCTGTTTTGCTGATAATTGCCGCGGAAATTGTCCTGGCGCGCGTTTTGCTTCCAATTCTTGCGGTTGTTGCGCCTGTCTTGGCGCGCGGCTTCGGCGTCCGCAAACGACTCGTACGAAGGGTCGGACAATATGGCTTCCGATTCGTCGGGTTCGGAACTTCCCTCGGTATCGGGCTCGGAACTTCCCTCGGTGTCGGGAACATTGCGGTATGCGTCCGGGTCGAGGTCTTCGTCGCTCGTCGAAAAATATTGCGGAATTTCATCGTCCACAGCGTCATCGCGCGACGATTTGGAGTATGCAAAATCGTCTCCGCTATCGGATCCCGTAAAAATTTCGTTGTCGGGGGAGTATGAGTCTTCCGCTTCCACATGCACGTCGCGCCATTGCGGCCCGGAGGACAATGTCGCATTGTTGTCGGCGGCATTGGAGGAAGGTGTTTCAACATTTCCGGCTTCCGGAACGCTTTCGGCCGGCGGATTTTCGGACTGCGCGCCCATACCGGAAACTTCCTCTTCGGAGACCTTGGCTTTTTTTGGGCGCCCCCTCTTTTTCGCGACTTTTGGAGCTGTTTGAGAATCTGACGATTCTGCTGTTTGATTTTTTGGTTTGCGGCCCCTTTTCTTCTTTTCGGGCAATCCGCTTTCAGGCGCGGAGGGCGTAATTAGTGTGTCTTCGTCCATTGGGTTTTCAAATTATTTAATGTAAGCGCGGCTTGCTTGTACAGAAAATCAAAATCGCCTTCGTTAAACAAAGCAACCGTCGCCAAACGTACTTTTTGGGAGAGCGGCAGTTGATAGGCGTCGCGCGCGTCGATATCATGCTCGGACATTCCCCTTTTTAAGAGGCGTTCGCGGCGCGCCGTCTCGCTACAGAAAACAGTAATGCAGATATCAAAATTTTTTTCAAGCCCTTTTTCAAACAACAGCGGCATTTCGACAACCAGCGCCGAAAATTTTCCATCGCAAGAGGCCTGTATTTCCCTCAGCCTTTCAAGCCACATGGCATTGATTGCCGGGTGCAGGGCGTTTTCGAGCGCGGCGAGCTTCTCCTTGTCGGAAAATGCGATTCTTGCGATTTCCACGCGGTTCGGGTTTTCGTTAGGCGGAAATGCCTTTTCCCCAAAAATTTTAGACAGGGAGTCTCTAACGCTCATGTTTTCAGCAAGCGCAATATGGGCAAGCTTGTCGGCGTCGAGCACTTCAACGCCAAGTTTCCGGAATGCGTCGGCGGCGGCGCTCTTCCCGCACCCCATGCCGCCGGTGAGGCCGATTTTTAGGGTTTTCATAAAAACGCGGCGCGTTTAATGGCTTTTTTGGGATTTGAGAAAATCGCGGGTCTGTCGGCGCAATTTTTTTAATTTAGGCTCGATTTTAAAAAGTTGGCGCGGAGTGAGCCTGTCTACAAAACAGACGCCGTCAAGGTGGTCGTTTTCATGCTGGACGCACCTCGCGAAAAGCCCCGAGCATACGAGTACGTGTTTTGCCCCGTCGGTGTCTTGGTAGGTCAGCCTGACTTCTGCGCTGCGCTCTACTTCCGCAAAAATCCCGGGAAATGACAGGCACCCTTCTTCGGCTATTTCGACATAGTCGCCTATTTCCTCGACTTCCGGATTTACCGCTATGAGGGGCATTGCTATGTCAAGAGGCAGCGATTTCCCGTCGATTGTAAATTCGCACGGCACGGAATCGTCGCTCCTCCTTCGCATGTCGATTGCAAAGACCCGCTTTGAGGAGTCGATTTGCGGCGCGGCGAGCCCGAGCCCGTTCTCCTCATATAGAGTGTCGACAAGGTCGCTTGCGAGCTCTTTCAGGGATTCGTCGAATACTTCTACTTCGGCGGCTTTCTTTTTTAGGACGGGTTCGCCGAATTTTGTGAGTCTGCGGGTCATGGGGGTTATTCTTGTTTGCTTTCGCGGGGAATTTTATTGTTTGTGCGGACTATCAACACGGGCTCTTTCGTCTTTATCCAGACTTTATGTTCTTTAAAAATTTTCGCCGAGCCGAATTCGCATGCTTCGGCAATTGTTTTTAGCGGCATACGCCTGCCTTTGGGTGTCAGGTTGTAGTCGTACGAGCCCAAGTGTATGCGTTCGAGGGCGCTGGCCGGGTTTTCGTCTTCCGGAATTTGCACGACCCAGCCTGTGTAGTCGGCGTCGGTGAATTTCCCGTACGGGTCGCTCACGACGACTACATATTGTTTTTTTACCTGAGGTTCTTTTTCTTTTTCCGCCTCTTGGGCTTTTGATTCAAAAGTGATGTCCTCGATAATTTGAGCTATTTTTTTCGCGTCGAGCTCCGAGCGTTGGAGTACGACCTTAACGAGTTCAAGATCAATTTTAGCCATAATCAGATAAAACGATACTGATATGCCTTGGCGTGTCAAAGGGAAATTTTTATGGATAGGTGAGGTGGGCGGATTTGGGAAAATTTCTTTTATCGCTTTGTTTTATTTGTATGTAAATTGTGGCGGGCGCGGGATTTGGTGCGCACGGAGGCGCGGATTATGTGCCTTCGTTGAGGCGGCTTGCGCCACTGGGGGCATTTCGCGCGCATGCGCTGTGGATATTTCAACCGATGACTTTGCCTTCATAAGGGATAGGCATTCCTACGAAGGCACGCGGCGCGAATAAGTATGTCTATCGTCAAATTTTAAATAAAAAATAAAATTGCTGAATTTTTATAAAAGAATCTGCATCTTAAAAATAATAAAATTGTCCGATCTTTAAACTGTTTCTATTTTTTTCTTAAATAAAAAACTTGAATAAACGGAAAGTTTGTTCTCAAATCTGCACAAATGCGCTATTTAGCCACAATGTCGGTTGCTGTATGCTTCTTCCTAAATTCCTTGGTGGGAATAGTGGGAACAGTTGTTGTTTGCATACATAAAGACATTGTGCATATAAGCGCCGCTCCAAACCATTGCTGCTCTTTTTACGGAAATATTCACAGCGGTAATTCTATCGGCAAGATGCCCGCTGCTCTGCGCCGTCGGATTGCTTTGATTTACTCGTTGGCGACGGCAATTCTGTAAAGTTGGCTTCCGAAAGAATGAAACTGCCACAGCCGACAATTTTTGCACTCTCTGTTCCTCCGCAACCCGAACATTCAACTCCGGCGCGCGGATTTATATCAACGGATTTTACAAAACGCTTTTTTCGGGCGCATTTTACTTGTCGAACGCAAACGCCGATGCCGCTTATAATTTGAGAAAGTGACGTTTAATTCCGCGCAGGAGTTGCGCGGGTTTAACTGTCAACTTTCTAATTATAAATGGTATGAAAAAAATTTTAATTATTGCGGTAATATGCCTGCAATTCCTCGCTTTGGCGGGCGAGCAAAAGAAGTCGGCGCTCGGGTTGTCCAGAAAATCCGCGGTGGAGCTCGCTCTGCGCAACAACCAGGACTTGAAGGCTGTAAAGGAAGGAATTAACGCGGCAAGGGGCAGGGCGAGCCAGTCCGGCAGGCTTGATAACCCGGTGCTCGGCGCGGAATACGGCAACGATGTACTCTTCTCGGACGAGGGCGAATATTCGGTAAGGGCGTCGATATCGCAAAAATTTCCGCTGTTCGGGCGCCTTGCCAAGGAGAGGGATGTCGGCAACATAGACATAAAACTTGCTTCCCTAGAATACGAAGACGCTTGCAGAAAGCTGTCGCTCGACGTTGAAAACGCCTATCTTGACGCCCTTGAAAAAAAGGCTGTTTCAGACGCCCGGTGCGCCCTCTTAAAGGCGACCCAAGAGCTCGCGAAAGAACTGAAAGCGGCCTCCGAGAAAGCCGAAGTTTCCGCGCTTGAAGTTAGGCGCGCTGAAAGCGAATCTTCAAAGTTGCAAATCGAGATTATGTGCGACGAAGTGGACTTTGCCGCCGCATTGTCGCGCTTGAAGGTCTTGATTGGCGTATCCCCCGACGTCGATATAAACCTTGCCGAGAAACTCGCGGAAATTCCCATTCCGACTGAAAAATTTTCGCGCCAGACATTGGAGTCTCGCCCAGATTGGCAGATGTATTCGATAGCCGAAGAGAGCGCCAATGCGAGAATCGCCCTTCTAAAAGCCGGAAGGTTTGAGGACGTAGAAGTGGAGGTGTTTTTCGAGGCGTCCGAATCCGTGGACGAGCCTGTCGGGAAATCGCGCGAGAAGATATTGGGGCTGAGCTTTTCGGTTCCGTTGCCTTTCAAATCTTACGACGGCGGAATTGAGGAGCAACTCTCGCTCAGAAAGCAGGCGCAGGCGCGCTCGGCCGCAAAGGAGAATCAAATAATGGCGGAAATTTCCCTGTATAGGCTTCGCGCAAACAAATATGCCCAAATTCTAAAAAAACATAGGGTGGAAGTGGAGGAAGTCTCCGGGGAAATATACGGCGAATACTTAACCGCTAGGCGCGAGGCGCGCGCCGGCATAGCCGATGTATTCGGCGCATGGCAGACACATTTGCAGATGAAACTTACCGGAGTTTCGATTCTCGCAGAGCAAGCGAGAAATTCAATAGCTTTAAAATACGCATTGGCGTTGGAGGATAAAAATGAAAAATAAGACTTTTATTTATATTTTGTTTAGTATTGCGTTGGCTTCACAAGCAGCGGCCCAGCACGAGAATTGCGACCACGGCGACGCGCCCGACGCGTCGGCGAATTACGGGATTTCAAATTTTGTCCGCGTTGACAAAATGTCGATGGAGGCAATAAACCTAAAAACTGCGGCGGCAGAGCCGAGAAAAATCGACGATATTGTGGCCGCCATTGGCAAAATCGAAAATATTCCCTCCAAAGTTTCCGCCGTTTCCGCGCGCATAGCTGGAAGAATTGCGGAGCTTTACATAACCCCCGATTCATACGTAAAAAAAGGCCAGCCTATTTGCAAAATAGAGAGCCTGTTGCCTGGCAATCCCCCGCCGTCGGTCGTGATAAAATCGCCCCAGAGTGGAATTGTTGAGGTTTTAAACGCTTTTGAAGGCAGCCCGGTGGAGCCAAACGCGGAAATAGCGCGGATTGCGGATACGTCGTCGCTTTACGCAGTCGCGAACGTGTTTGAAAACGATATCGGAAAACTTAGGCTCGGATTGGGTGCGCGCGTCAGGCTCGAAGCTTTTGGGGATAAAATATTCCGGGCAAAGCTCGTAAAATTCGGCTCAAAGCTCTCTCCCGGCACCAGCACGCTGCCGGTATATTTCCTGATTGAAAATCCCGGCGGAGAAATCAAGAGCGGAATGCGCGGAATTGTTTATATATCGGCGGGCGAAGGCAAACCGGTGGTGTCAGTCCCCAAGACCGCAATCATAGGCGGCGAGGGTCAGAAATTTGTGTATGTTGAAAATTGCGGTGAAGACGGGATATTTGAAAAACGGCAGGTAATAGTCGGCCGTAGTGACGATTTGAATGCGGAAATCCTGCACGGTTTGAAGGCGGGAGAGACTGTCGCGACGAGCGGCGTTTACCAGCTGCAATTTATGCCCGCTGTGGATATTGTTGCGGAGGGGCATGCGAACTCGACAAACGGTGCAGTGAACAATAAAGATACTGACCACGACCACTCAAAACACGCAGTATACGAATCCGCCGAAGTCCACCTTGAAGACGGGCACGAGGGCCACGCCCACAGCGAATCGGAGCATGCGTCCGCCGCGTCTAAAAATACTACCGGCGGCGCGGCGGCGGGGTTGCCGCTTTTTGAAAGATTGGAAAAGTCGGGGTATTTTGGTTACCTGCTATGGGCTGTTTTGGGCGGCTCTATTTTGCTAAACGTAATTTTTGCCGCGGCATACGCGCGTAAATCAAAAAAATAAGCATCGCCATGAAAATATTTTCCGCAATAATAAGTTATTCGCTGGCAAACAGGTTCTTGGTTATTGTTACGGCGGCGATAGTGGCGTGCTACGGCGTATATTGCTCAATGAAGCTGCCCGTCGATATCCTTCCAGACCTTGACAAGACAATAGCGACAATCGTAACCGAGGCGCCCGGAATGGCGCCCGAAGAAATAGAGACGCTCATAAGCGTACCCCTCGAAACGGCTCTCAGCGGCCTAAGCGGGGTCACGCGGGTGCGCGCGGCAAACACTCCGTCGCTGTGCATGATAAACTTGGAATTCGATTGGAATACCGATCCATACAAGGTGCGCCAGCTGATTCAGGAGAGGCTCCAATCTGTTTCTTCGACGTTGCCGGACGGGGTGCGCCCTCTCATAGCGCCGATCTCGTCCGTGATGGGAGAGATTATGATATTGGGGCTTTCAACCGACAATCCTGAAGTCTCTCCGATAGACTTGCGCACAATGGCGGACTACACAATCGCGCGCCGCCTGACAAATATCCCTGGCGTTTCGCAAGTGCTTTCAACAGGCGGAGGCCTGAAGCAGTACAGGGTTGTTCCCGACTCCGCGAAAATGGCATCTTACGGAATTACGCTTGAAGAACTCGAAAAGGCTGTGTCGAAGGCGCAGTCTAACACGGGCGGCGGCATAATAAACCGCGGGGGCGTTGAAGTGAGCGTGCGCAACGTCGGCAGGAGCGCGTCGGTTGAGGATATTAAAAACTCGGTGGTCAAGAGCGGCGTCGACGGCAACATACTCGTAGGAGACGTGGCGGACGTGCGCATAGACAAGGCGCAGCTGCGCGGAGACGCCGCAATAGACGGCAAGCCGGGCATTATGATAACAGTCTCAAAACAGCCCGGCGTTGACACGCTAAAACTTACAAAGGCGCTGGAAGCCGCAGTTGATGAGATACAAAAAAGCCTTCCCGAAAAGACGGAAATCCGCGTAATTTACCGTCAGGACCAATTCATAAAGACGGCTGTCGACAACGTAAAAGACGCAATTATAGACGGCGCAATAATGGTGTTTGTGATTTTGTTTATATTCCTATTCAACGTCCGCACGACTTTCATAACGATAACCGCAATACCGCTGTCGCTCGCAATCTCGATAATATATTTTAAACTTACAGGGTCGTCCATAAATACGATGACTCTCGGCGGGCTTGCAGTGGCGATAGGCATGCTGGTTGACGACGCCATAGTGGATGTGGAAAACGTGTACAGAAGGCTGAGAGAAAATGGTGACCCGTCGAAAAAGAAGCTCTCGCTAAAAATAATATTGGACGCGTGCGTGGAAATCAGGGCGTCGATATTTTACGCGACTGTTTTGATTATGATAGTTTTTATCCCGACATTCGGACTTGGAGGTATAGAGGGGAAAATGTTTAGGCCGCTAGCGGAGGCTGTGATAGTTTCGATGGCGGCATCGTTTCTCGTGGCGCTTACGGTGGTGCCCGCGTTATGCTCAATAATGCTTGGTAAGACAGGTAAAGCGCGCCGTGAGCCGCTTATATCGCGGACTATTAAGCGCATTATATCGAAAATCGCGATAGAGCCCTCAATAAAGTTCCCTCATGCGGCACTCGCGCTCGCGGTGGCGGTTTCTGCATGCGCGTTCGCATTTTTCCCGATAATGGGCAGGGACTTTATCCCGGCGCTCAACGAGGGAAGCTCGCTTCTGATATTGCAGCTGTCCCCCGAAAGTTCGATAGACCGCTCAAAGGAAATCGGTGCGATAGTCCAAAAAATACTTTCAAAAAATCCGGAAGTAAAAAGGAGCGGCATGAAAATCGGAAGGGCGGAGAAGGACGACCACGCCGAGCCTGTAAACATAGTGAAATTTAACATTGAATTTGATACGTCCAAAAGGCCGCAGTCGGAAATAATAAAGGACTTGCGAAAGCAGCTCGACCGCGTAGCCGGAATAACGTATTCAATAGGGCAGCCGATGGCGCACAGAATCGATTACATGCTCAGCGGAACGCAGTCGCAGATAGCGGTGAAAATATTCGGCGACGACCTTTCAGTGCTCAGGCGCAAGGCCTCGGAGCTCGCAGATAAAATTGGCGGGCTTGCCGGCGCGCGGGACGTGAGCGTCGAAAGGCAGGCGCAGACGTCGCAGATAAAAATCGAAGTCGATAGGCAAAAGGCGCGGCTCTATGGTGTGCGGGTAGGCGAGATAAACGATATCCTCCAAAAAATTCTCGGAGGCGAAGTCCTCGCGCAGGTTGTCGACGGCGAAGCTGTTTTCGATGTATTTTTGAGAATGGACGAAGATTTTATCGCGTCGAAAAAGAATATAGAGGGGCTTTTGATAGAAAATATATCCGGAGAGAAATATCCTTTATCGTCCTTTGCGAGGGTTGAGGATTCCACCGGCGCAAACCACATAAATAGGGAAGGGCTAAAACGCAGGGTGGTAGTTGGCTTAAATACGAGCGACGGAGATTCCGTGCGCTTGGCCGGGGAAATAAGAAAGATAATAGACGAATCCTTGGACCTTCCGCACGGATATTACGCGAATATAGAGGGCCAGTTCCAGAACCGCATAGACGCGGGAAGGCGCATAGGTTTGTTGTTTATATTTGCGATGCTTGCAATATACGCGATATTATATACGCACTTTAAAAGCTCCGCATTGGTGCTACAGATAATGCTTGGTATCCCGACAGCCTTCGCGGGCGGGATTTTTGCGACGTGGTACTTTATAGGGACAATGTCGGTAGCTTCGCTAATAGGCATGATAGCCCTGTCGGGGATTGCCGCGCGCAATACGATAATGATGGTCTCGCATTATATGCACTTGATGGAGTTTGAGGGCGAAAATTTTTGCGATAATATGATAGAGCGCGGAACTGTTGAAAGGATAAATCCGATTCTAATGACGGCGCTTACGGCGGCATTTGCGCTTCTGCCGTTGATGTTCAACCCCGAAAGCCCCGGCAAGGAGCTGCTGTATCCGGTGTCGGTGATGATAGTTGGAGGGTTGGTGTCATCTACGATATTGAGCGTGATAGTAACTCCCGCGGCGTTTAAACTTTTTGGGTTTAATCCAAATAGCGGGACCGCCGCATGAAGCGCAAATTGCCCATAAAAAAGAAAGCGATTATTTAAAGCAGTAGTTAGCGAAAGCTAAAACCCATAATAAGTTGCACTATGCATTATCATAGTTGCAACTTTTTTTACTTTTATTGCGCTTATTGTGTTTGTTAATTGCATATGTGGCATATAGTAAATAATTGACAAAGGTATATATTAACATATTCAACAATGCGGAAATGAGAATATTATTAATAATATTTATATTTTTTATGCTTCTTTTGCAAAAGAGAATAATGACATAGACATGCTTGTTGCAAATTTCTGTAAAACTACAGATAAATACGATACCTTGGAGGCATATCATAAAC
>ERZ857840.1131-NODE-1131-length-32194-cov-4.150876_pt1 | contig 32194 bp, 28 predicted proteins | sample MGYA00519760_ERZ857840 | MGnify/ENA primary metagenome ERZ857840 (study PRJEB31778, sample SAMEA3449371) | human gut metagenome | biome: human gut; feature: human-associated habitat; material: faeces | place: United Kingdom | collected 2010/2012 ... | reverse complement strand
CCCAAAGAAAATAATCGCTTGGAGCGCGAATTTTCTTTGACCGCGGCGCCATAACGCCCTCCTTTTATCCGCCGCACAGGCACGGGAAAAACGAAAATTGCGGCGTCACCGCCGCAAATACAAATTTAAAGTTTTATTTAAATACGAAAATGTAATCCCCACGGCGCATTAAAAAAAGCTGCACTGTGAGGATTATAATTTATTTTATTCAAGATTAAGCCTTTTTGAAAGGAAGTGCCGCGTTATGAAAAAATATGCGGCGGCAAAAATAAGGCTGTAAACCGTGAGCAGAGCTATGAATATCTGAAAAAAGCCGACGGTAAAGGTTGCGGCCTCCATTATATCCTGAAGAAAAAACGCCGCAATTATCATAATAAATGTGTTTATAACCTGAACTGCGGCGTAAAGGCTGATGTATGCCACAACCGCACCGCCTATTCTGTTTTTAAACTGCTGACCTATCGCGATAGCGGCGTAAAACATTAAAAGCGATTGGAACATACCTATAACAGCGGCGATAATAAGCTCCGCCGATATACTTATAAGCTGACCCGCAGTAAGCATCTTCCCGGCCTCTTCAAGCCCGGTGCGCAGCGCTTCAATAATCTCTCGAAGCGTATCGGTTCCCGCCACCATTATAAGCAATGATGCAATGACCGATATAAAATCGATAATTATAACCAAAACCCCGCAAAGCAGCTTGCAAACGATATGCTGCGTGGCACTGAACGGCAGAGTAAAGGTCAGATATCCCTCACCCGACAAAAGGTTTTTATAAAACCGCATTACCACAACGACCATGCCCACAACAAAAACCGCGACTATTGAAAAAAAGTAGATTGTGGTGCTGATTCGCGAGGGGATTTGCAGCAGCACATTATCAGTTTTAATAAGAAGCGACAATCTGCTTAACAACGCAAAGCCCAAAACCGCCGCATACACGGGCAGAAGATTCCTGAAAAGTGAATACAACTCATATTTATACAGCTTTTTTAACATCTAAATACCTCCCTGAACAACTCATCTACACTCTTGCCCTCACGCATACGGATGTTATCCACCGTATCGCAAAGCACAATATCCCCGCGGTTTATAAAAATAACATCGCTCAATATCTGCTCAACATCGGCGATCAAATGGGTGGATATTATGATCGTCGCATTTTCATTGTAGTTGCTTATTATCGTACGCAGAATATAATCTCTGGTAGCGGGATCTACGCCGGCTATCGGCTCGTCAAGCATATAAAGCTCCGCTTCCCTGCTCATCACCAAGATTAACGCAACCTTCTCCTGCGTTCCTTTTGAAAGAGTTTTTATCTTGCGCTTTCTGTCAATTCCCAGGCTTTCAAGCATTGCGTCCGCCCGCTCACGCCTGAAATCGGAGTAAAAATCGGCGAAATAATTTATCATTCCGTCAACCGTCATCCACTGCGCCAAAAAATTTCTGTCCGGCAAATATGATACAAGCTTTTTCGTCTCAACCCCAATAGGTTTGCCGTCTATCAGCATTTCGCCCCGCGTAGGAGTCAGCAGACCGTTAGCTATTTTAATAAGCGTTGTCTTGCCGCTGCCGTTAGGGCCCAAAAGCCCCACTATTCTGCCCTTCGCCACCTGCAGATTGACAGAAGACAGCGCTATTGCGTTTTTATAAATCTTTGAAAGACCTTTGCATTCGAGAATATTCTCCATCAATTTATTCCTCCCCATTCAGTACACTGTTTAAAGCTGCGGAAATTTCACCGCCGTCAAGCCCCAGAGATTTCATGCGCGACGCAAATTCCCGAGTCTGCTTTAAAACATATTCGGTTCTGAACGCCGCTATTTTCTCTGTATCCTCTGTAACATAGCGGCCTTCCCCGCGCCTGACATAAATTATTCCGCCGTCCTCCGCAGTCGTAAGCGCGCGCTGCATTGTGTTCGGATTTACTCCCGCCTCGAGCGCCAAATCACGCACCGCATTCAACCTGTAGCCCGGCGGATATTCCCCGCTTATTATCTTCAGAACAATTATATCGGCAATCTGCTGAAAAATCGGCCTGTCTGTCGAAAAGCTCCAAGCCATCCTATCACCTCATTGTATTATTACGCTAATACAATAATACAACATGCATTTCAAAATGTCAAGAAAATTATCGGGAAAAATTAAAAAATGTATGTGTTAAAATGATGCGACCCGATAAAAAGAGAAGTTAACTTCCGAATATGGTATAATGAATTCACCCCAAAACCAAATACCGAAAGGAAGTAACTTCTCATGAATATAGTAACCGGACCGATGTCAATAAAGCAGACAGCAAAAAATCAAACAGGCATAAACAACACTTTCTTTCGGTTAGGAGAAGGATCGTTATTGTGTGAATGAGGTCTGACGAATATGAGTGACGAACAGATATGTGCAATGAGTCGAAAAGTGCTTGTTTTAAGTAATGAAACACATTGTGTGATTTCGTCTCGCACTCACAAAAATAAGCCTGCACCCGCCGCGGCGGGTGCAGGCTTATTGTATACGGAGCTATTTTATGAGGGCGTTTATGGAATTTACAAGACCCTTATTCCGTGTAGCGGAAATGTTGTTCAGGAAAAGAAGATCCTTTGCCTTAACATCGATACAGAGCTGCGGAATCGAATTATAGGTCTTGCCGCCGAATACCGTACCGGAGAAATATCTGTAGTCGACAATATAAACCGTCTGATAATTAGGAACCAGCAACGGTGCAAACGCATTTCCGAACGATTCCTTCACAAGCACGCAAACAGAGCCGTCGTTCTTTGCGGGGTTATTTATAATGCTGAACGGACGGTCGCCCTTTATAAATGTGAGATATTTGGATGAAACATTGGTCATATCCGAAATTATAGGCTCCGTCTTTGCAGGGCCGCCTACCGAGAAATAGATCTGCATGGAGTTGGTTTCCTTCGGCTGATAAGCAAACACCGTATCGGGATTTGCCGCCAATTGCGGCAGCTTTTTGCTCGAGGTATAGAACGAACCGAGATAATTCGGGAACTGATGAACGATAAAGCTGTCAAGCGCCGCCGGCGTACCGCCGGTTGCCTTTATAAAGTCGCAGTAGGCATAGTATGCGCCGAGTGCCGTCCAGTGGTGGTCGGTGCGGAAGAAGATATACTCATTGCGGCGGGCTTTAAGCGTATCGTAGATTGAAACGGTCTTAACGCCGCTCTTACCCATACCTGAGTACATATAATTTATTGCCTTTTTCTGATCGGAGGTGTTTATGGTGGCAACTACATTATCGGGTGCGGTAATGCCCATGCTTGTAGGTACTATCATATCGTATACATTTGTTTTTCCCGCAAGCAGCGTGCCGGCGCGGTTTATCGCGCTTGTATAAAGATCCGCAGTGCCGCGCACGAAATTATAATACTCATACGCCGTGTCGCCGTTTATAAGCAGCGCGCCGAGTGTCTGCGTTGTTTGGGTTTGAGGCGGAGTCTGCGGCTTCGGAGCCTCGCTTGGCGCAGAGGAGGAAGCGGAGGATGTGCCATCTGCTTTTGACGGCTCGCTGCTTTCCGCAGAGGAAGCATCTGATGATGTATCGGACGCTGTACCCGATGAATCATCCGGGTGGCTTTCGGGAATATCGTCTCCCGTTTCAACATCACCCTGAATTCTGACATCGGACTTACCGTACAAACCCGTGAAAAACGCATTGATATCGGTCAGCTTTTCTCTTAAGGGAAATGTGTCGGAATACCAGCTGTTTATTCCGTCAAAATACTTGCCCGAAACCAACGCCGTGAAGGTGAATTTCGGGAATTTTGCAAGCTCCCGCTTCTCGCTTTCCGAATATTTCGGGCGCAGCGGTATTATGAGCGATAAAATAAAGCAGGAAAAAAGCAAAACGAAGAAAAAGCGCACAAACCATATGCTCATTATTCTGAATTTCCGCATGTTTACCGGAGGAAGGCGCACTTCTTCCGTGCTTGAAGCGTTATTGTTTTGTTCAGCCATGGAAATGCCTCCTTCTTAAAATCTGAAATATAAAAACGGATTGTAGCTGTTGCCTACAAGCGCCGCGGCGGAAAGTATGAGCAATGCCGCCGGAATCACGAACTGCAACACGGAATAAACCGCCAGCGCACCGTTATTTCTGAGCGCGCGGTACTTAAACGCGGCGGACAGGCGCTTTGTAATCGGTGTAGACGCGAAGACAGCGATTAAAAGTATTATAATATGGCTCTTCACAGCCGTCCATGTTTCAAAATCGGAGAATGCGTTGCCGTTGGCTCCGAACATCCCTTTAAGCACGCACCATATATCTCCTACGCTTTCAAACTTGAAAAGTATCCAGCCGAAGAAGACGATAAGTAATAAATATATATGAGCCAAAGCGGGCTGCTTTTCAAGATATTTTGAAAGGAACAGCTTTTCAAGCGCAATAAAAATAAAGAAATAAAGTCCCCAAAGCACAAAATTCCAGGAGGCGCCGTGCCACAGCCCGGTGAGCGCCCACACAATAAAGAGGTTGAGCACCGTTCTGAGCTTGCCGCGGCGGCTGCCGCCGAGCGGGATATAAAGATAATCCCTGAAAAAGCTGCCGAGGGTGATATGCCAACGCCGCCAGAACTCGCTGACCGACGAGGAAATGTATGGGTAATCGAAATTTTCGGTATAGTGAATTCCTATCATTTTACCCATGCCTATAGCCATATCCGAATATGCCGAAAAATCAATGTATATCTGCAAGGTGAAGGCAAGCACGCCTACCCAAAGCGAAAGCGCGCTCTTTGAAGCAAGAAGCGAGAAATCCCCGCCGTCCGGTACAAGCAGAGTATCCGCAAGCGCCGCACAGGTGTTGGCGATTATCGCTTTTTTTGCAAGCCCCACGGTAAAGCGGTTAATGCCCTCGGCAATCTCTATCTGTGTGGCTCTGCGATTCTCCAGCTCGGCGCAGACATCCTTATAGCGGACAATCGGCCCTGCAATGCACTGATGAAACAGGCTGACATAGAGAAGCAGGGTTTTAAAGCTGCGCTGCGGCAGAGCGTCGCCCCTATACACATCAACGCAATAGGTTATAAGCTGAAAGGTATAAAACGATATGCCTATAGGCAGCATTACAGACGGCACATTTGCGGGGAAGCCGGTGAAAAACTTCAAATTTGAAAGAATAAAGCTGCCGTATTTGAAAATGCCGAGCAGTATAAGATCGATGCCGACCGTAAGCCCCAAAAAAAGCTTTGCCTTGACAGAGCCTTTTTTATACTGTGACATAATAAGGGTAAGATACCAGTCCGCAAAAGCCATACCTACAAGCAGAAGAATATAAAGCGGCTCGCCCCACGCATAAAAAATAAGCGAAAAGATAAGCATTACGGTATTTTTTTGCTTTATATCCTTGGCAAAAAAATAAACCAGCAAATTAAGCGGCAGAAAAAGGAATATAAAGGGTAAGCTTGAGAAGACCATCCGAACACATCCAACAAATTAAATCTGTATATATTATATCCTTTTTGAATAGAAAGTACAGTAACATTACGGTTACAAATTATAACACAATTAAAACGAAAAGGCAACAAAATTACAAAACGGTTTCGGCGGAATATTTTTCCGTCGAAACCGTTTTGTAATGCGCCCCTAAACGATAATTTCGGGGGCAGGCTTATTTCATTCCCAAAGCCTTGAGCGGCTCGGTTATATGACCGTCCTTATATATTTCAAAATGCAAATGGCTTTGATCGGCGCATTCACCCGGTATTGAGGCTGTCGCTCCGATAATATCTCCCGCGGCAACCTTATCGCCCGCCTTTACCTTAATGTCCTTTAAGGCGGCGTACTTGGCGGTAATGCCGCTGCCGTGGTCGACGGTTACTACCGTTCCTAAAAATGCGGTGTCCTCGACCGATAATACCTTTCCGTCCGAGCAGGCGCTGACCGCCGTGCCGTCCGCACAGGCAATATCAAGCCCCGTGTGTATCCGCATATCTCCGTAGGTTGCCGAAAACTGCAGCTCCTTATCGCTGTACTTTTTTATGATGTCGCCCTGAACGGGAATCGTGAAAACCTTTTTTGGGAGCTTGCTTTCGGTTTTCGGCTCGGCGGCATCGGGTTTTGAAGAGTATGGCTCATCGGACACGCTTTTCCCGACATTCTCGGAAACAGTAGCCTGCGGCTCGGAAATACTCTCGGCGGCGCTTGACTGCGGCGAATCCGGAATCTGCGAGGGAGAGTTATTGCCGTCGCTGCTTCTGCGGCTTATTTTCGACGCCGCAAACCAGGAAGCACCGCCAAGCGCCAGCAGACAGCAGGCAATTACGGTATAAAAGGCGGCGCTGCCTTTAAATTTCGGTTTTGAAGTGTATTCAGAATATTTCATATTTTCATTTTCCTTTCAAACGGGCGTTTTCTGAAAATATTATTGACTGAAATACATATTATATTCCTTAAAAATTTAAAAACAGTTCACAAAAATGAAAAAATTTTAGTTTATTATATGCTTGTACCGAAAAGGGAGCCGCACCCGTTTTGGTATAATTTCTCTCAAAAAGAGAAGTTCTCTCCTCAAACCCCTTAAAAGTGGAAAAGAGCCGTTTTACGGCTCTTTTTCACTTTGTGCTGATAAAATAAGAATTAATGCCAATAATAAATTCAGCTTTAATTTCGGAGGAATGAGCGCGCTTTATGATAATTATATTCGCGGATAAAAAGACAAAATGCGGCACGGAAATTTCCGATATTTTATACCGATGTATTCCGAAAAGACAAACGGATTTTGATATCGTCACGGAATATTCGGAAAATATCGATTTTCCGCCCGGCAGCATCGGTGTTTGTGAAGACTCAAATTCCGAAGCTCTCGAATTACTTATGAAAAACTGCGTTCCGGTCATCAGCTGCGGAATGAACGGAAAAAATACCGTTACGCTTTCAAGCGTCGGCGGCAGCGCCGCCTTGGTTTCGCTGCAAAGAACTGTCACGGATATTTACGGGCGCGACAGAGAGCCTGCGGAATTTCGTATAAGGCTGACGCACAGCCGCAGTCCGTTTGCGGTTGCGGCAGCTGCTGCGGCTCTTCTGCTTCTCGGAATTACCCCCGATGAATTTTAAGCTGTGTGCGGTATACGGCACGGCAGACGGGAACGGATTTCCGCCTGCCTATTCATAATCCTCTATTGCCTGCACAGCCTCGTCTCTGGTCGGAAATGCGATTCCGTTCCGCAAAATCCGCACATCCTCCTCAGGCAGCTCGTTAAGGCTTATTTCTCCGAACACATCGCTTATTTTCCCGTCGTTATAAAGCGCAACGGAATTTCCGTATGCCTTAAGTACCCAGGAGGCAGGCTCGTAATCGCGGTTTTCCGCCGCCAGACCTATAACGGTGAGTATTATCACCGCCGCGGCAGTGAGTACCGCTGCCGCGATTAATATATTTCGGCGCATTTTATTTTCCATAATTCACCTTCTTTTATCAGTATTTTTGCCCATACTTTTCCTTTATATTCATTTTCGGGAGTGCAGCCTTTAATGCCTGTGATTTTAACAATAATTCTTTTGATTCCGGCGGCAGTAGCCGCCTCGTATTTTTGCTATCGGCTTGCGTTTTCCGTCCCGAAGCAAAGCAGAGAAGCCCTTTTTGAAATGCCCGATACCGAGCAATACGCACCCTATAGCGCCGAGGCGAGGCAAATGATAAGCGATGCGCTCGAAATTCCGTATAAGGAAGCCGTTGTCACATCATATGACGGACTTCGTCTTTTCGGGAAATGCTATATTGCAAGCGCCGACGCTCCGTGGCTTATAATGCTCCACGGATACAGAAGCGGTGCGGAAAGAGATTTTTGCGGCGGGCTTAAATTCGGAATCGATTCGGGCTTTAATGTTCTGCTTGTCGATCAGCGCGCTCACGGCAAAAGCGAGGGGAAGTGCCTTACCTTCGGAATAAAGGAGCGGTACGACTGCCTGACCTGGATAAATTATGTTATATCGCAGGCGGGCGGCAGCTGTAAGATCGCGCTTTACGGAATGTCCATGGGTGCAGCCACCGTGCTTATGGCGGCAGGCTCAGGGCTTCCGAAAAATGTTGCCTGCATAGTGGCAGACTGCGGCTATACATCCCCAAAAGCAATCATTAAAAAGGTGATACGCGAAATGCATTATCCCGTTTTCCCGACCTATGCGCTTGTAAGACTGGGAGGAATGCTGTTCGGCGGATTTGATATCGAAGAATATTCTGCGGTGCAGGCGATGGAGAAATGCGATATCCCGGTTTTGTTTATCCACGGCGCTGACGACCGCTTCGTGCCGTGCGATATGGGCAGGGAAAATCACAGGCACTGCCGCGCAGAGGGTAAAAAGCTTCTGATAGTCCCGAACGCCGGACACGGAATGAGCTATATGTCCGATAAAAGGGCTTACCTCGGCACGGTCTCCGAATTTTTGAAGAGCGCCCTTGAGACCTGAAGGCCAATATAAATATAAACCGTATAATGCATAAGTTAACATAAAAAAGTGGATAACTCGGTGGAAAAGTGGATTAAGTCGGTATAAATCGGGCGAAGTTATCCACCACGGTTGCAAATATAAGGTCTTATGTTAATTTAGACATTAGATTTTAGACGGCAGACATTAGATATGCAAAATCGCAGCTTTTGCACAAACCCCGGCTCTTTGGCCTATGGTTTGCTATACAACATAATTATATAAAACCGGGACCGTCTTAACTCGACAGCCCCATTTCGATGTTTGACATTTACATGCCGCCGTGATATAATTTAACAGATAACTAACGGCTGTGTTCGGGTGATATATAAGTGTATAATAATTTTTTTAAAAGAGTCCTCGATATTGTGCTTTCGTTTATAGGTATTGTTTTTGCTGCAATACCTATGCTTATCGTTGCGGTAATTATAAAGCTTGATTCACCCGGACCGGTGTTTTTCAGGCAAAAGCGGGTGGGAAAGAATAAAAAATATTTCACAATAATAAAATTCCGCTCAATGCCGATAACCGCGCCGCATGATATGCCGACACATCAGCTTGAAAATCCCGAGAGTATGTTAAGCGGCTTTCAGCGCTTTGAAAGAAGAATGTCGATTGACGAGCTGCCGCAGCTATTCAATATACTTATAGGTGACATGAGCATTATAGGACCGCGCCCTGCGCTTTGGAATCAGGAGGATCTGATTGCCGAGCGCGATAAATACGGTGCAAACGGAGTCCGCCCCGGGCTTACGGGTCTGGCACAGATAAGCGGACGGGATGAAATTGCAATTCCCGTTAAGGCAAGGCTCGACGGCGAGTACATAGAAAAAATGAACTTCGGGTTTGACTGCAAATGCTTTTTCGGAACCGTTGTCGCGGTTTTAAAGCACGAAGGCGTGGTAGAGGGCGGAACCGGAGAGCTTGAAAGAGAAAAAGAAAAAATCGCAATAAAATAAAGCTGTTTATCAATTAAAACGCACTGCAAGGTGCGTTTTAATATTTTAGAGGAATAAAGCGGAATTTTTTTAAAATATACTTTACATTAAATGAAGAAATGCTTATAATTAATGGCATACGGAGGAATGCAAAATGAAATATCTTGTTGTACTTTGCGACGGAATGGCGGACACGCCGAACGCCGCTTTGGGTGGTAAAACGCCTATGGAATGCGCCCATAAGCCGAATATGGACGCACTGGCGAAAAATGCCGAGGTCGGTATGTGCCGCACGGTAGCTGCGGGGCTGAAGCCGGGCAGTGATGTAGCCAATCTTTCGGTTATGGGCTATGACCCCGCGGTTTGCTATACGGGCAGATCGCCGCTGGAGGCAGCGTCTATCGGGGTTGATTTAAAGCCGACCGACGTTGCGCTGCGCTGTAATACCGTAACGCTGTCGGGTGAAGAAAGCTATGAAGACAAAACAATGGTTGATTACTGCGCGGGCGATATTTCAACCGAAGAGGCGCACCAAATAATAGAAACGGTTGAAAAAGAGCTCGGCAACGATATTTATAAATTTTATGGCGGCGTAAGCTACCGCCACTGCCTGGTAGTAGATAACGGAACTACGGACCTTGGCAATATGACCCCGCCGCATGATATAAGCGGGCGGGTAATAGGCGAGTATTTAAGCAAAAGCGAAAACGCCGCGCCGCTTATAGACCTTATGAAAAGAAGCTATGAAATACTTAAAAATCACCCCGTGAACATAGAGCGCCGCAAAAAGGGCTTGCATGAGGCAAACTCCATTTGGCTCTGGGGCGAGGGCAGACGCCCGCAGCTTGAAAACTTCAAGGAGAAAAACGGCGTTTCGGGCTGCGTTGTAAGCGCGGTTGACCTGCTTAAGGGCATAGGAATATGCGCGGGTATGGAGACCCCCGAGGTTGAGGGCGCAACAGGCTATATCGATACGAATTTTGAGGGCAAGACCCAGGCAGGAATTGACGCGTTCAAGCGCGGAACAGACCTTGTTTACCTGCACTTTGAGGCGCCCGACGAGTGCGGTCACCGGGGCGAAGCGCAAAACAAGGTAAAGGCGATTGAAATGATAGACAGCAGAGTGCTTACAAAAATGCTCGACTACCTAAACGGCTGCGGAGACGATTACCGCATACTTATAATGCCCGACCACCCGACCCCGCTTGAAACAATGACTCATTCATCTGCACCCGTGCCGTTTTTGATATACGACAGCCGCAAAAAGGAAAACGGCGTTTCCTCATTTACCGAGAAAAACGCCGCCGAAACGGGAGAATTTGTTGAGCACGGACCCGATATTATGAGCATGCTACTTGAAAAATAAATCCGGAATATTGCGGCGGGAAAGGGAAAGCACCGTGCCGCCTGTTAAGCCGCCGCAGAAAAGCGAGGCTATAAGCATAAAGGGCAGGTAATAAACCACTCCCCCGCCGAAAATAAAGGCTGCGACGGTTATTTGAACGATGTTATGCACGGCGGCGCCGCCTATGCCATAGCCTACCGCCGTTACCGCTTTAAAGCGCGAGAGCGCAAACGCCGCAAGGGTTGAAATAATCCCTGCCGAAAGCGAGAAAAGCAGGGCGAACGGTGTGGAAAAAAGCAGAGCGGATAAAATTATGCGTGTAATGTTTACAAGCAGCGCGCCGCGAATATCTCCGCTTGCTATAAGCAAAAGGCAAATGCAGTTTGCAAGCCCTAATTTTATGCCGGGGGCTATAAAGGAAAGCGAAAACAGGCTTTCTATATACCCGAAAATAAGGGCAAGGCATGTAAAAATCCCGTAAAGCGTTATTCTTTTTGCCATTTTCACTCCACCTCTGCTAAAACCTTATTCGGCAAGCATATTATGCTTTCTCCCTTTTTGCTTATAGGCTTATGGTTTACGCATATCTGATTTTTGCAGTCGGCAGAAGAAACCCGCACCTTGCCGTTTTTAATTTCCACGGTATTGCCGGCAAGCTTAATCGTTTTATTTTCGTAAAGCGAGCCGGAATATACCGTTTTGTTATTTTCCTTAACCGTCACGGTTTTGCCGCTTTTTTGGGAAAAAGCAAGGACAGATGATATCAAAGCCAAAAGCAAAACCGACAGAATTATAATAAAATCGCCCTTTTTCAGCATTTTTTCAACCTGCGTTCATAGAATATTTTCATATTTGATTTTAACATATCTTTACAAAAAAAGAAAGTTATTGTATAATAATTTTTATGAGTAAAAATATCACGCTTCCTATGCTGCTGCTTTTACTGTTGCTTTGCGGCTGCTCACAGGATGAAAACAAGGCTTTAAACTCCGAAACACGCTTTTTACTTGACACCGCCTGCACCGTTTCCGCCGATTGCGACGATGAAACGCTGAGCGGTGCTTTCGCCGTGTGTGAGGAGCTTGAAAGACTGCTCAGCCGAACGGTAAAAGGCAGTGATGTGTACAGGCTTAACGAAACCGACGGGTTTGTTTCGGTATCGGACGATACTTTGCGCCTGCTTGAAAAATCGGTTTATTACGGAAACCTGACCGACGGGAAGTTTGATATTACCGTCTGCCCGGTATCGGAGCTGTGGGATTTTAAAAACCAAATTGTACCGAGCCGCAGCGAAATAGCCGAGGCACTAAAGAACGTTGATTACCACAGCATTGAAATAAAGGAAAATACCGCAAATTTAAATGGGAAGAAAATCGATCTCGGCGGTATTGCAAAGGGGTATATTACCGATAAGGTGATTTCCTACTTTGAAAGTAAGGGCGTAAAAAAAGCGCTTGTAAACTTAGGCGGCAATATCGGTATGACGGGTAAGTTTAACATAGGCATACGCAAGCCCTTTACCGAGGAAATTTTGCTTAATATGCCGCTTGAAAACCAAAGCGCCGCGACTTCGGGAATATACGAAAGGTATATTGAAAAAGGCGGGGAGATTTACCACCACGTGTTAGACCCCGCTACAGGCTGCGGCGTTAAAAACGAGCTTTCATCGGTTACGGTAATAGGCGATAATTCGGCGGATTGCGACGCGCTTTCAACCGCTTGCCTGCTGCTCGGAACCGAAAAGGGAAAAGAGATAATTGAAAACACGGCGGGCACCGAGGCGGTTTTTATAAGCCGCGATGGCGATATAAAGTTGACTGCGGGGCTTTACCGTGAAAACGATAAAATATTATTTAAGAGGTAATAAAAATGGGTTTATTAAAGGCACTGTTCGGAAATTACAGTGAAAAGGAAATTAAGCGCATAAAGCCTATGCAGGAAAAGGTTTTGGCGCTGGATGAGGAGTACCAAAAGCTCACCGATGATGAGCTGCGGCATAAAACAGATGAATTTAAGGAGCGCCTTAATACGGGCGAAACGCTTGACGATATTCTGCCCGAGGCTTTTGCCGCCTGCAGAGAGGCTGCAAGCCGCGTGCTCGGTATGAAACACTTCCCTGTGCAGGTAATAGGCGGTATTATACTGCATCAGGGCAGAATTGCTGAAATGAAAACAGGTGAAGGTAAAACCTTGGTTGCAACCCTGCCCGCCTACTTAAACGCGCTCTCGGGCAAGGGCGTGCATATTGTAACGGTAAACGATTACCTTGCAAAGCGCGACTCCGAGTGGATGGGCAAATTATACCGCTTTATGGGGCTTACCGTGGGGCTTATTATTCACGGAATGGATCAGGATGAGAAAAAAGCCGCATATAACGCCGACATTACCTACTGCACCAATAATGAACTTGGGTTTGACTACCTGCGCGACAATATGGTAATTTACAAGGAGCAAAAGGTTCAGCGCGGGCACAACTTCGCAATCGTGGACGAGGTTGACTCAATACTTATAGACGAGGCGAGAACCCCGCTTATAATATCGGGTCAGAGCGATAAATCGACCGACCTGTATACCCAGGCAAACCGCTTTGCCTTAACCCTTAAAATGGTAAAGGTTAAGGAAATGGACGATAAGGCGAGCGACGAAGAAACCAACTACGACGGCGATTACGTTGTGGACGAAAAGGCACACACTGCAACCCTTACCCCCTCGGGCGTTAAAAAAGCCGAGCAGTATTTCGGCATAGAAAACCTTAACGATACCGAGAATATAGCCATTGCTCACCATATAAATCAGGCAATACGCGCCCACGGCGTTATGAAACGCGATGTTGACTATGTTGTGAAGGACGGCGAGGTTATAATCGTTGATGAATTTACCGGCCGCCTTATGTACGGCAGGCGTTACAACGAAGGTCTGCATCAGGCTATTGAGGCCAAAGAGGGCGTTAAGGTTGCGCGCGAGTCAAAAACCCTTGCAACCATTACCTTCCAGAACTTCTTCCGCCTTTACAACAAGCTTTCGGGTATGACGGGTACCGCTATGACAGAAGAAGCGGAATTCCAGGAAATATACAAGCTGGACGTTATTGAAATACCCACAAACAAGCCGATTGCGCGTGTAGATGAAAACGACGTGGTCTATAAAACCGAAAAGGCTAAATTCAACGCGGTAATCGATAATATAATCGCCTGCCATGAAAAGGAGCAGCCTGTGCTGGTTGGTACGGTTACGATTGAAAAATCGGAGCTGCTCTCCGGTATGCTAAAGCGCCGCGGCGTAAAGCACAATGTGCTAAACGCCAAGCACCACGAAAAAGAAGCTGAAATTATAGCACAGGCGGGTATGCCCGGTGCGGTAACAATAGCTACCAATATGGCGGGGCGCGGTACCGATATTATGCTCGGCGGTAACGCAGAGTACCTTGCGAAAGCGGCGCTCAGGCACGATGGCTTAAGCGAAGAAATGATTGCCGAGGCAACGGGCTTTGCCGAAACCGATGATGCGGATATAATTTCCGCGCGCGAGCAATACAAGGAATATTACGATAAATTCAAGGCGGAAATCGCTCCCGAGGCTGACAGGGTAAGGCAGGCGGGCGGACTTTGCATTATAGGCACCGAGCGCCACGATTCAAGACGAATTGATAACCAGCTGCGCGGACGTGCAGGTCGTCAGGGCGACCCGGGTACCACAAGATTCTACGTTTCGCTTGAAGACGACCTTATGCGCCTGTTCGGCGGCGAACGCATTTCCAATATGATGGAGACCTTAAAGGTTGACGACGATACCCCGCTTGAAAGCTCCATGCTCTCCCGCACGATTGAAAGCGCACAGAAGAAGAAAGAGGGCATGAACTTCGCAACCCGTAAGAACGTTTTGCAGTACGACGATGTAATGAACAAGCAGCGCGAGCTTATTTACAGCCAGCGCAACAAGGTGCTTGACGGCGAAGACCTTAAGGATACCGTACTGAAAATGATAGACGAAACAATTGAGGAATATTCAAAAATATACCTTGCCGACGAGGCGGTTCACGATAACTGGGATTTAAACGGTATGCGCGAGTATTTCCTCGGTTGGGTAACTACGCCGGATGATTTGCACTTTACACCTGAGGAACTCGGCAACACAACAAGAGAAGAGGTCGCCGAAAACCTCAAGGAAAAGGCGCACGCGCGCTATGAGCAGCGCGAAGAAGAATTCGGCAGCGATATTATGCGTGAAATCGAGCGCGTAATGCTGCTCAGATGCGTTGATACCAACTGGATGGACCATATTGACGCTATGGATCAGCTGCGCCAGGGCATCGGTCTTCGCGCCTACGGTCAGCATGACCCGGTTGTGGAATACCGCAACGACAGCTACGATATGTTCGAGGCTATGACCAACACCATTCGCGAGCAGACCGCAAAGCTGGTGCTTACCGTTCGCGTTCGCCGCGACGAGGAGGTTAAGCGCGAAAAGGTTGCCGAGGAAACGGGTACCGGCGATAAACCGCAAACCGTTAAGGGTAAGGGCGTTGTAAGCAAAAACGCGCTTTGCCCCTGCGGCAGCGGCAAAAAATACAAGCGCTGCTGCGGCAAGGACCTTGACGATTAAATTTTAAACGGAGTGACAAAAAATGCTTGAAAATGTTGAGCCTTTGCGCGTGTTTCATTATTTTGAAAATATATGCGCCATTCCGCACGGCTCGGGAAATACCGACGGAATAAGCGAATTTTGCGTGAATTTTGCAAAGGAGCACGGTCTTGAATTTAAAAAGGACGCGCTTAACAATGTTATAATTAAAAAGGCGGCGACCGCGGGGTACGAAAACCACCCGACCGTAATTTTGCAGGGGCACCTTGATATGGTGTGCGAAAAAACCGCCGACTGCGATATTGATTTTAAAAAGGACGGCTTACGCCTTGTGCTCACAGGCGATATGCTCTCGGCCGACGGCACTACTTTAGGCGCAGACGACGGCATAGCCGTTGCCATGATACTGGCGGTTTTAGAGGACGAAACCGCCGCGCACCCGCCGCTTGAAGCGCTGTTTACCACCGATGAGGAAACGGGAATGTACGGCGCCGAGGGTGTTGATGTATCGGCGCTTTCGGGCAGCACGCTTATAAACCTTGATTCGGGCGAAGAGGGCGTTTTAACGGTAGGCTGCGCGGGCGGCGCAAAGGCTGATTTTAAAATACCCGTACAGCTTTGCGAAAATACAGATCCCTGCGTTAAAATTACCGCTTCGGGGCTTTTGGGCGGTCACTCGGGAATTGATATTAACAAGGGCAGGCTTAATGCCGATACTCTTATGGGACGGCTGCTTGATAACTTGAACTGCGAATTTCGTCTTGTTTCCGTTTGCGGCGGGTTTAAGGATAATGTTATCCCCAACGCCTGCGAGTGCGTTATAGCGACAAACAGCAAAATAAGCGATTATTTAGCCGAGTTTACAAAAAGCAATGTGCTCGACAGTGATAAGGGGCTTAAAATCACCGCCGAAAAAGCGGAAAAGGCAGATAAGTGCTTAAATGACAAATCAACCGCCGATGTGGTGAAATTTTTATCGGGCTTTAAATCGGGCGTTATGGCTATGAGCCAAAATATACCGGGCTTAGTGGAAAGCTCGCAGAACCTCGGTATCGCAAATATTTCGGGCGGATATTTTAACGCCGTTATGTCGGTGCGCAGCAGTGTAAAACCCGAAAAGCAGCGCCTGCTTGACGGAATACGGGAATTGGCGGCGGCTTACGGTGCAGAGCTTAAGATTCACGGCGATTACCCCGCGTGGGAGTACAGAGAAAATTCGCGCCTGCGGGATAAAATGACCGAGGTATATGAGAAAATGTACGGCAGAAAGCCTACCGTGGAAACCGTTCACGCAGGGCTTGAGTGCGGGCTTTTGGGCGAGAAGATAGCAGGGTTTGACGCGGTGTCGTTAGGACCCGATATGTGGGATATTCACACCGCTAACGAGCACCTTTCGGTGTCGTCTGCCGGGAGAGTATACGAATTTTTGCGCAATGTTTTAAAGGAGCTTTGAAAATGAGAAACGCAACAGTTAAAAAATTGCAAAACGAGCTTGAAAACGGGAGCGCGCTGCTTATTGCAAGCGTGCCGAACAGATTTTATGTTACCGGCTTTGAAACAAGCGACGGCTATGTTCTAATAACCGACAGTAAGGCGTATTTTCTTATTGATTTCCGCTATGTTGAAAAGGCAAAGGAAATTGTGAGCAGCTGCGAGGTTCGCCTGTCTTCCTCTCCTTTTAAGGAAATTAAGGAATTGTGCGAGGAAAACGGCATAAAGCGCCTTTATGTTGAAAATGAGTATGTTTCAATGAGCTTACTCCGTCAGCTTTCCGAGGGCGTTCAGGTGGAAATACCCGAATGCGACCGCTTTGATACATTACTTCGCGATTTGCGCGCGGTAAAGAACGAAAAGGAGCTTTCTTTAATGAAAGAGGCTCAAAGGCTGACCGATGAGACCTTTAAATACATAACCGCCCGCATTGAAGAGGGCAGAACCGAGCGCGAAATTATGCTCGATATGGAGTTTTATATGCGCAGGCTCGGCAGCGAGGGTGTCTCCTTTGATTTTATTGTGGTTTCGGGCAAAAACTCGTCGCTTCCGCACGGCGTGCCGACCGATAAGAAGGTTGAACGCGGCGACTTCATAACAATGGATTTCGGCGCGGTGGTCGGCGGCTACCGCTCGGATATGACAAGAACGGTAGCATTGGGCAGTATTGACGACGAGCAGAAAAAGGTATATGATACCGTACTTAAGGCGCAGCTTGCCGGCATCAAAGCCGTAAAGGCGGGCGTAGTATGCAAAGATGTTGATAAGATTTCCCGCGATATTATTTATTCTGCCGGATATGAGGGCTGCTTCGGTCACGGGCTCGGTCACAGCGTTGGTATTGAAATTCACGAAAGACCGCTTTTCAACATGCGCTGCGATACAGTGCTTAAAGCAGGCACGGTCATGACGGTCGAGCCGGGAATTTACATTGAAAATAAATACGGCGTTCGTATTGAGGATATGGTATATGTTACCGAAAACGGCTGCATAGATTTAACAAACAGCCCCAAAGAGCTTATCTGCCTGTAATTTTTTCTTGCAATTTCGGCTTTAATGTGCTAAACTGTTTCTTATATAGTATACTTTTTTTACTCAGCGGAAAGTAATCCGCGGCGGGTAAAAGGTATTATGTTTAAAAAATCAGGGAGTTGAAATCGGTTGGGTAAATACATTATAAAGCGTGTTGCGATGGGAGTTCTCAGCATATTTGTAGTTGCAACGCTCACGTTTTTTCTTATGAACCTTGTTCCCGGCGGCCCGTTTGTGGCGGAAAAATCAATAAGTAAGGAGGCGCAGGCGGCGCTTGAGGCTAAATACGGTCTTGATAAACCGCTGCTTGAAAGATACGCCACCTATATGACTGACTTTGTTAAGGGCGATATGGGGCTTAGTCTTCGTCAGCGCGGGCGTACCGTGTCGGATATTATCTTTTCAAAATTCCCTGTTTCGGCAAGGCTTGCAGGCTTTGCGGTAGCTGTGGCGGTGCTTGTGGGTATTCCTTTGGGATGTCTTTCTGCATACAACCGGGGAAAATTCGGTGATAACATTATAATAGTTTTCGCAACCTGCGGCATAGCAATACCAAGCTTTATAAGCAGTGTTGTTTTGTTATACACCTTCGGCAGCAAGCTGAATATATTGCCGACTGTCGGGCTTAACACAATGTCTTCATATATAATGCCCGTAACCGCGCTCGCAATTTACCCCACGGCGTATATAACCCGTCTTATGCGTTCAAGCCTTTTGGACGTTATGGGGCAGGACTATATACGTACAGCAAAGGCAAAGGGTCTTTCAAACTTTAAAATACTGTTCAAGCACGCGCTCCGCAACGCGGTTCTGCCGGTAGTAACCTATGTGGGACCTATGCTTGCAAGCCTTATGACGGGCTCGTTCGTAGTTGAAAAAATATTCACTGTTCCGGGTCTCGGCAGAGACTTTGTAAGCGCCATAAACCAGCGCGACTACACTCTTATAATGGGTACTACAATAGTGCTTGCAACGCTTATTATTACCGCGAACGTTATAGTTGATATTCTTTATAAGATAATCGACCCGCGCATTAACTTAAAGTAAGGAGCGACGAGAAGTTAAAATGAACAAGAAGTTTCCGAGTCTTCAGCTTAACCCCGAAGATTTTCTTCCCGCCACGCCTGACGAAAAAGAAAGTCTTGTAATAATGCGCGAAAGCGTGAACTTTTGGAAAGACGGTCTGCGCCGCCTTCGCAAGAACAAAATTGCAATGGTAAGCCTTATTTTTGTTCTGCTTATAATGATATTCGCCTATGTTCTGCCTGCCTTTTGGCCCTACAGCTACGAGGAGCAGATTAAGTACAGCGAAAATTTAGCCCCCTTTGAGTACGGAAAGGTAGAACAGGAAAAAATTAACGCAGGCGAAAGCGTTTTCCCGCATATCTGCGGCACCGATAAATTGGGACGCGATTTTGCCGTGCGCCTTATGATGGGTACCAGAGTCAGCGTTACGGTAGGTCTTATCTGCGCGGCGCTCGTGCTGCTTGTGGGCGCTACCTACGGCGCGATATCCGGCTTTTTGGGCGGATGGGTAGATAATATTATGATGCGTATAACCGATATTCTCTACACAATACCCGATGTTTTGCTTATAATTGTGCTTTCAATGGTTTTAAGACCTCGACTTGAGCAGCTTGCCAATGTTGCCGGATTTAACTGGATTCAGCTTATAGGGCCTAACCTTATAGCCATGTTTTTAGTTTTCGTTCTGCTTTATTGGGTAGGTATGGCGCGCATTACGCGTTCGCAGGTTTTGGTTTTAAAGGAATCGGAATATGTTACCGCCGCAAGGGCGCTCGGCGCTAACGGCTCAAGGATTATAAGAAAGCACCTGCTTACAAACTGCATAGGTACGCTTATTGTTACCACCACCTTGCAGATTCCGTCCGCTATATTTACCGAAAGCTATTTAAGCTTTTTAGGTCTCGGCGTTGCGGCGCCTATGCCGTCGCTGGGTTCTTTGGCGACTGACGCGGTTAAGGGTATGAACACATACCCGCACCTGCTGTTTTTGCCGGCAATTATCATCAGTGTTACCATCCTTGCGTTCAATCTTTTGGGCGACGGTCTGCGCGACGCGTTTGACCCCAAGCTTAAAAATTAAGGGAGGGTGAGAGCATTGAGTGAAAAGCTTTTGGAAATAAAGGACGAAAGACTCTCGTTCTTCACCCCCGCAGGTGAAGTTAAGGCGCTTAACGGAGTTTCCTTCTCTATGGAGGAAGGCGAGGTTCTCGGAATAGTGGGCGAGTCGGGCTCGGGTAAATCCGTAACGGCTTACTCAATAATGGGGCTTACCGCATACCCCGGTAAATTGGTCGGCGGTACGGTTCACTTTAACGGGCATGAAATTGAAAAAATGACCGAAAAGGAGTTCCGCAAAATTCGCGGAAACGAGGTTTCCATTATATTTCAGGATCCTATGACAAGCCTTAACCCGGTTTATACTATAGGAAATCAAATTGTGGAAGTTATTCTTCTGCACACAAATAAAACCAAAAAAGAGGCTTACGAAAGGGCAAAGGAGCTTTTGGAGCTTGTGGGAATAAACGAGCCTACAAAGCGCCTTAAGCAGTATCCGCATGAGCTGTCGGGCGGTATGCGCCAGCGCGTTATGATTGCCATTGCGCTTGCCTGCGAGCCTAAGCTGCTCATAGCCGACGAGCCTACAACCGCGCTTGATGTTACCATACAGGCGCAGATATTGGAGCTTATGCAGGAGCTGCGCAAAAAGCTCGGCATGAGCATCATTATGATTACTCACGACCTCGGCGTGGTTGCGAGTATGTGCGAAAAAATTGCCGTTATGTACGCCGGTCATATTGTTGAGTACGGCACGGCGGATGAAATTTTCTACAACCCGAGCCACGAATACACAAAGGGTCTTATTAAATCAATTCCGAAATTAAACGCGGAAAAAATAGAAAGGCTCGTTCCCATTGAGGGTCAGCCGGTTGATTTGCTTAATCCCCCTGCGGGATGTCCCTTTGCGCCGCGCTGCTCTGAATGTATGAAAATCTGCCTTAATAAAATGCCCCCGAAAACCGAACTCAGCGATACCCATTACAGCTATTGCTGGCTTTTGCAGAAAGAGGCGCTGAAAGGAGAGGAAAACTGTGAGTGAGAAAGAAAAACTGGTCGAAGTGCAGCACTTGCAGCAGTACTTTCCCGCAAGAAGCGGCGGCAAAAAGCAGGTCGTTCAGGCGGTAGACGATGTTTCGTTCTATATCTGCCGCGGCGAGACCTTGGGTCTTGTGGGCGAATCGGGCTGCGGCAAAACCACGGTCGGAAGAACGCTTTTGCGCCTGTATGAGCCGACGGACGGTAAAATTATTTACGACGGCAAGGTTATTTTCGATAAGGAAAAGAAAATAAAGGCTGATATGCTGCCCTACCGCCGCAAAATGCAGATGGTGTTCCAAGACCCATATGCGAGTCTTGACCCCAGAATGACTATCGGCGATATAGTAGGGGAGTCAATTGATATTCACAAGCTCGCCGCCAATAAGCAGGAGCGGCACGACCGCATTATTTCCCTGCTTGAGCGCGTGGGGCTTAACAGCGAGCACGCAAACCGCTATCCGCACGAGTTTTCGGGCGGTCAGCGCCAGAGGGTGGGCATTGCCCGCGCACTGGCTGTAAACCCCGAGTTTATAGTTTGCGACGAGCCTGTTTCAGCGCTTGACGTTTCAATTCAGGCGCAGGTGGTAAATATGTTTGAGGACCTGCAAAAGGACTTAAACCTTACCTACCTGTTTATAGCGCATGATTTAAGCGTTGTAAGGCATATTTCAAACCGTATAGGCGTTATGTATCTCGGTAAACTGGTTGAGCTGGCGGAAGCTTACGAGCTTATATCCCACAGCGTTCACCCCTATACCAAGAGCCTTATTTCCGCTATACCCGAGGCTGACCCAATTGCTGCGCGCGCCTCAAAGCGTATTCCTTTGCAGGGGGATGTTCCGTCGCCCCTCAACCCGCCGAGCGGCTGCCGCTTCAGAACACGCTGCCCCTATGCGGATGAAAAGTGCGCCGAAGTCTGCCCCGAATTTAAAGAGGTAAGCCCGGGGCATTACGCTGCCTGCCACCACCTTGATAAGGTGAATTAACACGGTATTTATTGCGCTCAGGCGCAATGGATATAATAAAGCGGCTAAAGCCGTAAAATTTAAGAAAGAGGAGATCAAAAATGAAATTCAAGAAAATGCTGGCTATTTTCTTGTCTGCCGCTCTTTTTGTAACAGCCTTTGCCGGCTGCGGTAAGAAGAAGGCAGATGGCATCACTGTTCAGATCGGCCCGAACCCCGAAACGCTCGACCCGGCTCTTAACAGTGCTGTTGACGGCGGTAATATGCTTATTACCCTGTTTGAAACCCTGCTCATTATTGATCAGGACAACAAAGTTCAGCCCGGACAGGCTGAAAAGTACGAGGTTAGCCCCGACGGTCTTACCTGGACCTTCACTATGCGTGACGGCCTTAAATGGTCAGACGGTACCGAGCTTAACGCTAAGGACTTTGAGTACACCTTTAAGCGTATAGCCGATACCAATGTTGCGGCTCCGTATGCCGAAACCGTTATCGGTATGATCGAAGGCTACAAAGACGCTATTGACAGCAAGAACCCCGAAAAGCTCAATGTTAAGGCGAGCGAAGACGGTAAGACCCTTACAATTAAGCTTGCTTACCCCTGCTCTTATTTTGATAAGATCGTTGCTTTCGGTACAATGAGCCCCGTTCAGAAGGCTACCGTTGAAAAGAACGGTGACTCCTGGGCCACAAAACCCGAAACCTATGTCTGCAACGGTCCGTACACCATTACCGAGTGGACGCCCAGCGAGAAGATCGTTTGCAAGAAGAATGAGAATTACAAGGGCGGCTGGGATTCAAGCAAGATTGTAAACGATAAGCTCACATTCTTATTGCTTGAAGATTCAAGCGCTTCCTATACTGCCTACACCGGCGGCACCGCACAGCTTATAAAGGATGTTCCGACCGAGGAAATCCCGACCCTTAAGAAGGATAAGAAGGATGAATTCAATGTTGATCCTATTCTCGGTACCTATTACCTGAGCATGAACCTCAACAAGGCTCCCTTCAACAACAAGAACGTTCGTAAGGCTTTAAGCCTTGCTATCGACCGTGACTATGTTGCCAACACCGTAATGCAGGGCACATATACACCGGCTTACAACTATGTAGGTACCGGTGTTGACGATGTTGATACCGGTAAGTTCCTTGAGAACTCAAAGGCTGCAAACGGCGGCAAGACCTATATCAGCGAGGATTACAAGGCTAACCTTGAAGAAGCTAAAAAGGCTCTTGCAGAGGCAGGCTATCCCGAGGGCAAGGGCTTCCCGACCATCACCTATTCTACCAACGATACAGGCTACCATAAGGCTGTTGCTGAGTATTTGCAGCAGGTTTATAAGGATCTCGGCATCACTATGAATATTGACATTGTTGACTGGTCGTCCTTCACACCCAAGCGCCGCGCCGGTGAGTACGAAATGGCTCGTAACGGTTGGGTTATGGACTACAATGACGCATCCAATATGATCGAGCTGTTTGTTTCCTCCAACGGCAACAACGACGGTAAGTACAACAACCCGGCGTTTGATAAGGCTATGAATGACTCTAAGGTGGCAGACAAGACTGCTCACTTTGCCGCTCTCCACGAGGCAGAGAAAATCGTAAGCGAAGATTACGGATTTATCCCGGTTGCTTACTACAACGACTTCTGGCTCCAGAGCACCAGCCTCAAGGGCACATGGCACAGCCCGTATGGCTACTGGTACCTCCAGTACGCTTACCTTGCGGACTAATTTGAACCTGCAAAAACCTCTTGCCTCGTGCAAGAGGTTTTTTGTTGTGTTATGAAAACACTCGCCGATTTAGGCCTTGGATTTTAGACGGTAGATATTAGATGTGCAAAACCGTAGCTCCTGTACAAACCATCGGCCGACAGGAACCGCTGCAGAAAAATTTATTTTTTAAGCCTGAAAGTTGTTGCAATTTATTCTTGTCTGCGATAAAATAAAGCGGATGTAAACGGTTTTGCGGAGGAATTGTAAATGTACTCATTTTTACTGGCTCTTATCTATTTGGCATTCATAAGCCTCGGACTGCCAGATTCGCTGCTCGGCGCGGGCTGGCCGGTCATGCATACAGAACTCGGCGTGTCCGTTTCGTTTATGGGTATTATTTCCATGGTGATATCCGGCGGAACTATAGTTTCAAGCCTTTTATCGGATAAGCTGACGCATAAATTCGGCACGCGTACCGTAACGGTCACAAGTGTGTTGTTAACGGTTGCAGCGCTGTTCGGTTTTTCGTTTTCGGGCAGCTTTTCGATGCTCATCATATTTGCCGTGCCTTACGGACTGGGTGCGGGCGCGATTGACGCGGCACTCAATAATTATGTGGCGCTGCATTACAAGGCGAAGCATATGAGCTGGCTGCACTGCTTTTGGGGCGTGGGTGCGATTATAAGCCCGTTTATTATGAGCTTTGCGCTTAAAAATCTTAATTGGAACGGCGGTTACCGAATTGTGGGTTTTATTCAGCTTGCCATTGCCCTTTTGCTGCTTGTGACTTTGCCGGTATGGAAGATAAATAAAACGGAAAGCACTGCCGATACAAAGCGTGTCGGATTAACAGCCGCGCTTAAAATTAAAGGCGTACCCTTCCTGCTTATCGGCTTTTTCGCTTATTGCGCGGCGGAAGCGACCGCAATGTATTGGGCAAGCACATATTTTACCGAGGTTAAAGGTATTTCGGGCGACCGCGCCGCGTCCTTTGCAGCCCTGTTTTATATAGGCATAACGCTGGGAAGATTTGCAAGCGGCTTCATTACCGAAAGGCTCGGTGACCGCAGAATGATTCTTCTCGGAACGGGGATCCTGGCTTGCGGAATAATGATACTTCTCATTCCCGTGCGATCGTATATGACAGCGTTCGCGGCCTTTCTTGTGATAGGCTTCGGCTGCGCTCCGATTTATCCCTGCATAATACATTCGACTCCGGCTAATTTCGGCGCGGAAAATTCGGGCGCAATCATCGGCATTCAAATGGCAAGTGCCTATGTCGGCTCAACATTTATTCCCCCTCTTTTCGGTCTGTTCGGTAACGCCGTCGGCTTTTCGGTCATGCCGGTGTATCTGCTCGCGTTTTTCGCGCTTATGATAATAATGACTGAAGCCACCTTCCGAATCACGGGGAAACCGGGCGGCAAAAATTGAAAAAATAGGTATTCCGTCCCGCAGAGGTGATCGCACCCCTGCGGGACTTTTTATATTTGTGCTGTTTAACACGGATTTAACATTACTTTGATTACAGACTTAACATAGGGACATTATAATAAGGGCAGAAAGTTGAAAAGGAGATAAAAAGAAATGAAAAAGATCTTGAGTTTAGGTCTTGCAGCCCTTATGACGGTATTCGCGCTTGCAGGCTGCGGCGCAGACAGTAATGACGGCGGAACAGGCACGGGAACAGACGCAATATCGGTACTGACCCGTGAGGAAGGCTCGGGCACGCGCGGCGCGTTTATTGAGCTTTTGGGAATAGAGGAAAAGAACGCCGACGGCAAAAAGGTTGATAAAACAATTGATACCGCAGAAACCACAAACTCCACCTCGGTTATGATTACAACGGTTCAGGGCAATAAGGCGGCTATCGGTTATATTTCGCTCGGCTCGCTTGATAAGAGCAAGGTAAAGGCGTTAAAGGTTGACGGCGCAGAGGCTTCCACCGATAACGTAAAGAACGGCGAATATAAGGTTTCACGTCCCTTCAACATTGCCACCAAGGGTGACACTACGGGGGTTGCGAGCGACTTTATCAAGTTTATCCTCAGCGCAGACGGTCAGGCGGTAGTTGAAAAGAACGGCTATATAAGCGAGGGCAACACAGGCGCTTACAAAGCCTCCGGTCAGAAAGGCAAGATTACCATAGGCGGTTCTTCCTCGGTAACACCTGTAATGGAAAAGCTTAAAGAGGCATATGTAAAGGTAAACCCCGATGTTACAATAGATGTTCAGCAGAACGACTCATCCTCGGGTATGAAGGGCGCGATTGACGGAATATACGATATAGGTATGGCATCACGCGATGTAAAGGACAGCGAAAAGGAAGCGGGACTTAACTCCATTAAGATTGCGCTTGACGGCATTGCGGTAATAGTAAACAAGGATAACACCCTTGATTCAATCACAAGCGAGCAGATCAAAAACATCTACACCGGCTCGCTTACAAAGTGGAGCGAAATAAAATAAAAGATCACCTCTTTCCGGCTAGCCCTCAATCACGAGGGCTTTGCCGCATAACAGGAGTATTTATGAACACAACAATTTCAAAAATAAAAGAAACGACAATGCGCATTGTGTTTATGCTCTGCGCCTGCGTTTCCATTATATCGGTAATTTTAATATGCGTGTTTCTCTTTTCAAACGGAATACCCACAATGGGCAAAATAGGCTTTGCCGATTTTCTTCTCGGCAAGCGCTGGAAGCCGCTTGAAGACCTTTACGGCATACTGCCGATGATAATAGGCAGTATTTATGTTACGGCGGGAGCTATTATTATCGGCGTGCCGATAGGCGTTTTATGCGCGGTGTTTTTGGCACGCTTTTGCCCAAAGAGTCTCTATAAAATATTCAAGCCCGCAGTCGATTTGCTTGCAGGAATACCTTCTATAGTGTACGGCTTTTTCGGGCTGGTGGTAATTGTGCCGGCAATGCAGAATTTGTTCGGCGGCTCCGGTAAAAGCGTGCTTACCGCATCTGTAATGTTAGGCATTATGATCTTGCCCACCATTATAAGCGTTTCCGAGGCGGCAATACGCGCCGTGCCGGAAAGCTACTACGAGGGCGCTTTGGCACTGGGCGCCACGCACGAGCGCAGCATTTACAGAACGGTGCTGCCCGCGGCGAAATCGGGAATTACGGCGGGCGTTATTTTGGGAATAGGCAGGGCCATAGGCGAGGCTATGGCGGTTAATATGGTTGCGGGCAACCAGGCTATAATACCCACAAGCATTTTCAGCGGCGTGCGCACCTTAACCTCAAACATAGTGCTCGAAATGGGTTACGCCGCCGATTTACACAGAGAGGCGCTTATAGCAACCTCGGTTGTACTGTTTGTGTTTATTCTTATAATAAACCTCTTGTTCTCACTTGTTAAAAAGGAGAAAAAGTAAATGGAAGCTGCAAATAAAATCTCCTTAAAGCAAAAATTCATAAATTACAAAAATCACCCCGGCTCGCTTATTATGCTGCTTATAACCTGGCTTGCGGCATTGCTTACGGCGGCGGTTGTGGTTTTTCTTGTGGCGTATATACTTATTAAGGGCGTACCGAACATTAAGCCATCGCTTTTTGCGTGGAAGTACAACAGCGAAAACGTTTCAATGATGCCCGCAATAATAAACACGGTTATAATGACGGCTTTATCTCTTTTACTTGCAGCGCCTATAGGCATTTTCTCGGCGGTTTACCTGATAGAGTATGCAAAGCGCGGCAACACGCTGGTTTCGGTGGTAAGGGTCACAACCGAAACCCTTGCGGGAATACCGTCGATAGTTTACGGACTTTTCGGTTACTTGATTTTCGTTATTGCCTGCCATTTTCATCAATCAATGCTTTCGGGCGCGCTGACGCTGGCTATTATGATACTGCCCACTATGATGCGCACTACCGAGGAAGCCTTGCTCGGCGTGCCCGACGCATACAGAGAGGGCAGCTTCGGGCTGGGCGCGGGGAGATTACGCACGGTTTTCAAGGTGGTGCTGCCCTCCGCCGTGCCGGGAATACTCTCGGGCGTTATACTGTCGGTCGGCAGAATTGTGGGCGAAACGGCGGCGCTTATATACACCTCGGGCACGGTTGCGGGAATACCGAAGGACTTAATGCAGTCGGGCAGAACGCTCTCTGTTCATATGTACGCACTTTTAAGCGAGGGGCTTTATATGAACGAGGCATATGCTACGGCGGTGGTGCTGCTGATACTGGTGCTTATAATAAATATGCTGTCGGGTCTTATAGCTAAAAGAATTACGGCAAAGGGGAAATAAAAACTATGGAAAAATTTACTGTAAAAAATCTTGATTTATGGTATAATGACTTTAAGGCGCTTAAAAATATAAATCTCGGTATGCAGGAAAACAGCATAACCGCCTTTATAGGGCCCTCGGGCTGCGGTAAATCAACCCTGCTTAAATCCCTTAACCGTATGAACGATTTGGTTGAGGGCTGCCGCATTACGGGCGAGGTGCTGCTGGACGGCGAGGATATTTACGGCAATATGGACGTGAATCTGCTGCGTCGGCGCGTTGGTATGGTTTTCCAAAAGCCTAACCCGTTTCCTATGTCGATATACGATAACATAGCCTTCGGTCCGCGCACCCACGGCATACGCTCAAAGGCAAAGCTTGATGAAATTGTGGAGGAATCGCTGCGCGATGCCGCTATATGGGACGAAACCAAGGACGTGCTTAAAAAGAGCGCTCTTGCAATGTCGGGCGGGCAGCAGCAGCGCCTTTGCATTGCGCGCGCATTAGCTGTAAAGCCCGAGGTGCTTTTAATGGATGAGCCCACAAGCGCGCTCGACCCTATCTCTACCTCAAAAATAGAAGACCTTGCGCTTGAGCTTAAAAAGAAATACACCATAATAATGGTTACGCACAATATGCAGCAGGCGGTAAGAATTTCCGATTACACGGCGTTTTTCCTTTTGGGCGAGGTAATAGAATACTCCGAGACCGAGAAAATGTTCTCAACCCCGCAGGATAAACGCACTGAGGATTATATTACGGGAAGGTTCGGTTGATTATGAGAAATAAATTTGACAGTCAGCTTGAAAAGCTGAATTTAGAGCTTATAACAATGGGCGCGCTCTGCGAGGACGCCATAAGCGCCTCGGTAAAGGGCTTTCTGGACGATGACGACGCACTCTGCCGAAAAGCGGTTGAAACCGAGGATGAAATTAACCGCAAGGAGCGGGATATTGAGTCTATTTGTATGAAGCTGCTGCTTGAGCAGCAGCCCGTGGCGCGCGATTTAAGGGTCATATCCTCCGCGCTTAAAATGATTTCGGATATGGAGCGCATAGGCGACCAGGCATATGACATTGCCGAAATAGCGAAATTCATTAAAAACAGTAATGTTAAAAGTAAAATCCATATTAAGGATATGGCTGCCGCCGCCACCAAAATGGTCACCGACAGCGTTGACTCCTTTGTTAAAAAGGATGTGGAATTGGCGCGCTCGGTCATGGTATACGACGATAAGGTGGATAATCTTTTCGATTGTGTAAAGGATGAGCTTGTGCAGCTGATAACCGAGGATAAGGCAAACGGCGAATTTTGCATAGATCTTTTAATGATTGCAAAATATCTTGAGCGCATAGGCGACCACGCGGTGAATATAGCCGAGTGGGTGGAATACTCAATTACCGGCACGCACAGATAAAATAAAAAAAGGAACGTGGAAAAATGGTATATCTGCTTGAGGACGATGAGAGCATACGTCGGTTTGTAATTTATGCGTTAAAGCAGACCGGAATGGAGGCGGAGGGCTTTCCGCTGCCGTCGCTTTTTAAAGAGGCGGTGGAGCATAAAAAGCCCGATATTGCCCTGCTTGATATAATGCTGCCCGAGGAGGACGGAATTTCCGTTTTGAAGTGGCTGCGTTCCCGCCCCGATACAAAGCAGCTGCCAGTTATTATGTTAACCGCCAAAACCACCGAATATGATAAGGTAGTGGGACTTGACAGCGGCGCTGACGACTATATAGCCAAGCCTTTCGGCACAATGGAGCTTATATCCCGCATAAAGGCGCTGCTGCGCAGAACCGCGGCGGCAGACGTTGAATACACCGTAGGCAAGCTTTATGTAAACAAGACAAAGCATATTGTAATGGTGGACGGTAAGGAAACCGAGCTTACCTTAAAGGAATTTGAGCTTTTGTGCCTGCTGCTTAAAAATCGCGGCGCTGTGTTTACGCGGGATCAGCTTTTGAACGATATATGGGGCTACGATTATGACGGTGAAAACCGCACGGTGGACGTGCACATAAGAAGTCTGCGCTCAAAGCTCGGGGAAAGCGGAGATATTATAGGAACAGTACGTGGAGTCGGCTATAAAATAGTTTGACAAAAGGGGTATTATTATGACCGGAAAAATTTACAGAGGAATACTTATTTCAACCGTTATAACAATGCTTGCCTGCCTTATTTTCACGGTGGGAGTGCAGTATCAGATATATGACGAAAAATCCTACAAGGAGCTGCGCAATAAGGCGGAAATAATAAGCGTTGCGGCAGAGCAAAACAGCCTTTCCGAATATTCGGATATAAGCGAGAGAATAACCCTTATAGACCCCTCGGGCAAGGTGCTTTACGATAATAAGAGCAACCCCGAAGCTATGGAAAACCACTCGAGCCGCCGTGAGGTAAAAGAGGCCGAGAGCAGCGGCGAGGGGTATGATACGCGGCGCTCGGAAACCTTAGGGCAAAAGACCTGCTATTACGCAAAAAAGCTTAAAAACGGCAGCATTTTGCGTATTGCGGGTGCTTCGCTTACCGTTTGGGCGGTAGTGCTTGAGCTTTTGCCGCCTATTTGCGCCATTGCGATTATGGTGTTTGTGCTTGCCAATATTTTAGCGTCGGTTATAGCTAAAAAAATAGTAAAGCCGATAAACGAAATAGACCTTGACAGACCCGTTGCCGACTCGGCATACAGCGAGCTTTCACCGCTTATTTCAAAAATAAATGCGCAGAACCGCAAAATCGACCGTCAGATAGCAAAGCTCACGCGCAGCCGCCGCGAATTTGAGGCGATTGCCGAAAATATGAGCGAGGGACTGGTGCTTACCGATATTAACGGCAATATTTTAACCCACAACAAGGGTACCGAAAGGTTCTTCGGAACGCAGGACGATATAAACGGCAGCAATATTTTAACCCTCAACCGCAGCGAGGTTTTCAGAAAAATATTTGATGATATTAAGGAAAAGCGCTCGGGCGACGATATTCTGCCGCTGGACGGAAAATACTTCAATATAACCGCAAACCCGGTTTACGATGAAAACGGCGAGCCCTGCGGCGCGGTCATACTGTTAGTGGATATAACAGAAAAGGAAAAGCGAGAAAAGCTGCGCCGCGAATTTACGGCGAATGTATCGCACGAGCTTAAAACCCCGCTCACCTCAATTTGCGGAATATCCGATATGCTTATGAACGGCATTGTGAAGCCCGAGGATGTTAAGGGCTTCGGCGGGGATATTAACCGCGAGGCGGCGCGTCTGCTTGCCCTTGTGAACGATATTATAAGGCTTTCAGAGCTTGACGAGGGTGCCGAGGATACCGACAAGGCGGAAATAACCGATATACTGGAGGTCGCAAACGATGCTGTAAAGAGCATATCGGGCGTAGCGAAAAAGGCGGGAATAACCGTGACGGCAGAGGGTGACAGCACCCTTGTAAACGGCGGAAAATCCCTGATATTTGAAATGATCTACAACCTTTGTGATAACGCGGTAAAATACAACCGTGAAAACGGCAGTGTAAAGGTCTGTGTAGGTTCTGCGGGCGGCAGCGCCTTTATTCGGGTGAGCGACACGGGCATAGGCATAGCGCCCGAGCATATAGACCGAATTTTCGAGCGGTTTTACCGTGTGGATAAAAGCCGCTCAAAGCAAAGCGGCGGCACGGGGCTCGGGCTTTCAATAGTAAAGCATATAGCGCTCAGTCTCGGCGGTAAAATATCGACTGAAAGCAAACCGGGCTATGGTACGGAGATAACCGTCAGCCTACCGATTGCCGAAAAGTAACATTATATTTTCAGCTCCCTGTGCTCCTTATCCGCGCCGGGAGCTGTCGGTCTTATTTTTTTGATATAACCCCTTGTTTTTTTACTCGGTGTTTGATATAATAAGAGCATACTTGTGTGGATTTAAAAGTCCCGCACGAAAGGAGTACATATATGATTTATTCAAAGGAAGTAGAAAATATGTGTCCTGTCGCCAAGGGCCCGCACCACGGCCCCGCTCCGATTCCGGAGGAAGGCAAGTGGATACAGGCGAAAGAGATTAAGGACATTTCCGCTTACACCCACGGCGTGGGCTGGTGCGCACCGCAGCAGGGCGCATGCAAGCTGTCACTTAATGTTAAGGACGGCATAATCGAAGAAGCTCTGGTTGAAACCGTAGGATGTTCGGGTATGACCCACTCCGCCGCCATGGCTGCCGAAATTCTTCCCGGTAAGACCGTTTTAGAGGCTCTTAACACCGACCTCGTTTGCGACGCTATAAACACCGCTATGCGCGAGCTGTTTTTACAGATAGTTTACGGCCGCAGCCAGTCCGCTT
>ERZ857840.1117-NODE-1117-length-32399-cov-24.787658_pt1 | contig 32399 bp, 28 predicted proteins | sample MGYA00519760_ERZ857840 | MGnify/ENA primary metagenome ERZ857840 (study PRJEB31778, sample SAMEA3449371) | human gut metagenome | biome: human gut; feature: human-associated habitat; material: faeces | place: United Kingdom | collected 2010/2012 ... | reverse complement strand
ATGAGGATGCGGATGCGGTATTTGCCCAGATAGCGCAGCAGCTTGCGGAAGGTACCCTTGAAGTCCTTGGCTTTTTCACCCGCCATGTGGGCCATGGGACCGCCGCCCATGGGACCACCCATGGGACCGCCGGGACCCCGAGGGGGACGGGGCGGTCTGGGACCCCGGGGAGGCCGGGGCGCCCGGGGCCGACGGCCCCAGAAAATGGGATAGTACACCGGCCCGCCCATCACAGCCGGACGCCGGCGATAGCGGTTGTAGCGCATACGGTCCAGCAGCGCCCATACCACGAATATGCACACGATCAGCAGCACCACACCGGCGATGCTGACGCCGGAGGCGCCGGCAGGCTCCTGCCAGCGCTGGCCCGGAGCCGGGGACTGACCGCCGGTATTTGTGCGGCCCAGGGTCTGGGACAGCACCACGTCGCTCTGGCGGAAGAAGGCCACCGCCGCCTCCGCGTAATTCCCGCTGTAATAGGGGGTGTCCAGGGCGGTTTTCAGCTTGGCCTGCTGGGTGTCGGTCATCAGGTCCGCCAGGTTGTCGCCGCAGGCCACATACCAGTCGCCGCCCTTGACCAGGAGCAGCAGCATATCGTTGGCTCCCAGGCCCCACCTGGCCCCCAGCTCCCGGGCGTAGTCCTCGCTGGACCAGCCCCGGATATCGTCCACGGCGGCCACCGCCACCACGGCGTAATATTGCTTGTTCCAGGCGGTGTTATAGTCCTGGATGGTCTGCCGGGTCTCCTGGTCCAGCAGGCCCGCCTCGTCGCAGATCCAGTTGTAATAGGACACCTCCGGCAGGGCGGCGGGCTTTTTGCTGATGCCGTAAACGCCGGAGCCGATGATGGCCAGGATCAGCACCACCAGCGCAAAGCCCCGTTTTTGATAGAATTTCATGGTGACGCCACCGGTCCTTTCGGGGAAAGTCTGTGTGCGGGCATCAGCCCCGGAGCTCCAGCAGCTTCTGCTTCAGCTCGCCCTCGATGCGGCCCAGCTCCACCTCGGCGGCCTTGCGCTTCTCGGCCCCCTCCTTCTGGATGTTCATCACCTCGTCCAGGGTGGAGATCAGCTGCTGGTTGGTGTGCTGGAGGGTCTCGATATCCACGATGGAGCGCTCGGCCTCCTTGGCGGTGGCGATGGTGCCCATCTTCAGGGTGTCGGCGTTCTTGCGCAGGAGCTGGTTGGTCATCTCGGTGACGGCGTTCTGGGCGGCGGTGGCCTGACGGCTGTGCTCCATGCCCAGGGCCAGCACCATCTGGCTCTTCCACAGGGGAATGGTGTTCACCAGGGAGGACTGGATCTTCTCGATCATCTGGGTGTCGTTGTTTTGCAGCAGGCGGGTCTGGGGACCCATCTGCACGGACACCATCCGGGTCAGCTCCAGGTCGTGGAGCTTCTTTTCAAACCGGTTGCACAGGTTCACCAGGTCGTTATAGGCCTGGGCGTCCTCCGCCAGGCCGGACTGCTCCGCCTGCTTGCGCAGCTCCTCCAGCTCCGTGGACCGCACCTCCGCCAGCCGCTTCTTTCCGGCCAGAATGTACATGGTCAGCTCCTTGTAATACTTCAGGTTCAGCTCATACATCTGGTCAAACATGGCCACATCCTTCAGCAGGGTGATCTGGTGCTGTTCCAGGCTCTGGGCGATCTTGTCCACGTTGGCCTCCACCTTGCCGTACTGGGCCTTCATGGTCTCCAGCCGGCTGCCGGTCCTTCTGAACAGGCCCGCCAGGCCCTTCTTTTCCTCTTCCTCGCCGAAGCCCTTCAGCTCCACCACCAGCTGGCTCAGGTCCTTGCCGATCTCGCCCAGGTCCTTGTTGCGGACGCTGTTCAGGGCGTTTTCGGAAAAGCCCGCCACGCTCTTCTGGGCCGCCGCGCCGTATTGCAGGATCATGTTGGTGTCCCGGATGTCGATCTTGTGGGAGAAATCCTCCACCGCCTTCTTTTCCGCGTCGGTCAGCAGTTTGTCGTCCATCTCCACGGGCTCGATTTTCTTTTCCTCCTCCACCTGGGGGGCCTCCGGGGCTTCCGGAGTCAGGGTCAGGGTGGGCACTGCCTCGGCGGCAGCGGCGGTGGGGTCCAGGGTCAGCTGAGGGGTCATGTTATCGGTCATGGTAATCGTCCTTCCTTTATGAGTAATGGTGTCTTAAAGCTCCAATTGAATCCCGTCGTCCTGGGGGCCGTCGTCAGGCTTTGCCTGGGTGCGGTGGATGGGGTCGTCGCTGAGGCCCTCCCGGGCCATCATGTTGTCCAGCACCGTGATATCCGTGGAGATATCCAGGGCCTGGTCGCCGAACAGGCTGTCCAGCTGCCGCTCGAAGGCGGTGACGATGGTGCTCATCATGCCCCGCACCCGCTCCATGGTGCCGGTGATGTTCTCCCCCTGGACGCCCTGGCGGCTCATGTCGTCATAGGCCCGCAGCAGCTTCAGGGTGGTGGGCAGGTAGTAGCTCATGAACTTGCGGATCTGGGGCAGCTGGGAGGGATTCTTCTGCACCTGCTGAAAAATCTTGTCGGACACCTGGGAAAGCCGTTCAATCTGGGCGCTGATGGCCGCGTCCTGGATGCTGTCGTTCAGGCGGCGCATTTCGTCCAGAGCGCCCTGGCCCTCAGATACCATCTGGTCCAGCTCCGGATTGCCGGTGGTTTTCGGCTCCTGGGGCACCTCCTCCACGATGTCCTTGCAGAACAGCCGGGCGATGCCGTATACCACGGCGGAGGCCGCCAGGGCTATGACAAAGTGCCCCGGCCGGTACAGGGGGAACAGCAGGGCATACAGCACCCATGCGGCCGCCGCCGCATACAGCGGCGCAGCCGGTTTGTGAACGATTTTTTTCATCCCATCGCCTCCGAATTTGCGTTAAGACCATTATACCCCACAGGCCATTTTCGGTCAAGAAAAAAGCCTGTGGGGCGGGGAAAATCATATGGCCACGGGGATCTTTTCGTCAAAGGGCAGGGGGTCGTACCCCTCCAGCCGGAAGCTGTCCCGGGTGAAGCGATAGAAATCCGTCACCTCCGGGTCCATGACGAAGGCCGGGGCCGGGCGGCCCTGCCGCTCCAGCAGCTGCCGCACCAGGGGGACGTGCCGGTCATAGATGTGTGCGTCGGCGATGACGTGGACCAGCTCCCCGGCCTCCAGGCCGGAGGCCTGGGCCATCATATGCACCAGCACGGCATACTGGACCACGTTCCAGTTGTTGGCCGTCAGCATATCCTGGCTGCGCTGGTTCAGAATGGCGTTCAGGGTCCGGCCCGACACGTTGAAGGTCACGGAATAGGCGCAGGGGTACAGGGCCATCTCGTGCAGGTCCTGGAAGTTATACAGATTGGTCATGATCCGCCGGGAGGCGGGGTTGTGCCGCAGGTCATACAGCACCCGGTCCACCTGGTCAAATTCCCCCTCGGGATACTGGTGCTTCACCCCCAGCTGATAGCCGTAGGCTTTGCCGATGGAGCCGGTCTCGTCGGCCCAGCTGTCCCAGATATGGCCCCGCAGGTCATGGATGTTGTTGGACTTCTTCTGCCAGATCCACAGAAGCTCGTCGATGCAGGTTTTGAAATAGGTGCGGCGGATGGTGAGAATGGGAAACTCCTGCCGCAGGTCATAGCGGTTGACGATGCCGAATTTCTTCACCGTGTGGGCCGGGGTACCGTCCTCCCAGTGGGGGCGGACGTTCTGGTCCGTGTCCCACACCCCGTTTTCCAGGATGTCCCGGCAGTTCTGCTGAAATATTTCATCGGCGCGGCTCATAGGCGGCCCCTCCTTATACGTTTTGGGGTTATTGTACCATAACGGGGGGAGCATAGCAATAAAAATCCCGGCAGCAAGGCTGCCGGGATTCACTGGAAGCACCCCATATAGCTCAGGCCGGATCGGATTCATCCTTGAATTCAGATCGAAACAGCAGAAGCATGATCGCAGAATAGATGAGAAAGCAGACGTTCAGCCCAAGAACAGCGGGGATGGCCGGGAAGACGTTGTGAGACACGGTGGCATACATGGCTAAGGGATAGCTCAGCAGCGGGAAAAGAAGGCCGCAGTATCTGCGCCAGCGTAGCAGCCACCACGTGTTGCAGGTAAACACCAGCGCAACGAGAAAGTAGGTATTATTGAAGATAAGGGACAATGTGCAAAGCACAATGTTGATCAATTGAAGAAGCATACCCCGCCTGAACTGTTGGACGGTATACTTTTGCAGAGGACTCCACATAGGCAACCTCCTAGGAACGTGGGCCAACGCTCTTGTAAACGTTATAGCCATCCAGTGCCTGTGCATAGCAATTCTGATAGTAACTTTCACTCTTGTTATAACTCGTAGTCCTGGACCCGCTATCGATCTCTGCTCTTCTCGTACTAGAGGGTGAGGCATCTTCATATGCCTCGTATGAAACCGTTCTTATGGTCATGTTATAGGGATACTCGGAACTGTTAACATTAACATAACGTGAAAATATTGCTGTACAGGTATAACAATTCATCGATCCGGCTGCAATGGAAGCATACACACTTACAACGACGTTAAATGCAGTACAAATGGCTTGCACAATAGTATTTGTCACAATCAGTCCCAAAACAGAGGTAATCAGAGTTGACACAAATACTGCAGTCGACCAACTCTTATTCTGTGAAAAGCGCACTTCAAACCTCATGTCCTCATAAACCCGTACAGTATTTCCGTCCATGGTCGTACTATACCTTATGATGTCTTCAAAGGGCGATGTGCCAACGTACTTCACGAGTTGCGGATAAATATCTGCTCCCGCAGAACTGAATGGCTGAATGGAATTATGCATTTCAGATGGTGTGTTGCTGACGAAAATGATTTCCTCCGCTTGACTGATGTGATCTTCCGCATAAGCAATAATGTCCGTCCAAAATGCGGAACTAGATGGCTCAAAGGGCATTGGATAATCAGAAATATACCACTGGTACACTGTATCCGGATTATGAGAATACTTAATTGAAACTGTCATGGAATGGTGAGTATCATTTGTAATTATCGTCGCATCTCGGTCTTCGGATTGTAAAATGAACATATCACCATCTTCGGCCGCATAGAGACCGGGCAGTTCACTTTTGTTCGGAAGAGCCGAGGCAACAGTTGTAGAGGATAGTGAAAAGAGAAGTACGAAAATTAGGAAAATAGATAATCTTTTTTTCATATATAACCTCCATTTCAATTTCACGCGCAGAAGTAGTGAAAATATAAGTAAACGACAAATCCTCCTTTCTGCAATAATTATATAAAATATTATCGCATATATATTTGCTTTTGTCAATTACAAACATAATTAATCAAAAAAACAGTGCGATTTGCCAAATGCAGTTATTGCGTGTGCAGAGAAGCTAAACCCTGCCATAAGCAAAATCTGTTTGCTGCCGCGGAAAATAACTGGTATACTATATATGTATGACTATGTGAATCAGGAGGAAATGACTATGCAGTATGATGTGCTGATCGTGGGCGGAGGCCCCGGCGGAATCTACTCCGCCTATGAGCTGCTGGAGAAGCGGCCGGACCTGAAGATCGCCCTGTTTGAGGCGGGCCACGCCCTGGCCCGGCGGCACTGTCCCATTGACGGCGTGAAGGTGAAGTCCTGCGTCAAGTGCCCCACCTGCGCCATTATGAACGGCTTCGGCGGGGCCGGGGCCTTTTCCGACGGCAAATACAACATCACCAACCAGTTCGGCGGCACCCTGCACGAATACATCGGCAAGAAGCAGGCCCTGGCGCTGATGGAATATGTGGACGAAATCAACGTGGCAAACGGTGGTGAGGGCACCCACCTGTACTCCACCGGCGCAACCCCCATCAAGAAGCTGTGCCTGGAGAATGACCTGCACCTGCTGGACGCCTCCGTGCGCCATCTGGGCACGGATAAGAACCTGGTGGTGCTGGAGCACCTGTATAACCGGCTGAAGGACAAGATGGACATCTACTTCGACACGCCGGTGCAGTCCGTGGAGCGCACCGACGGCGGCTACCGGGTGGTGACGGACAAGGGCAGCTACGACGGGCGCTACTGCGTCATCTCCGTGGGCCGCAGCGGCAGCAAGTGGATGGAGCAGGTGTGCCGGGAGCTGGACATTGCCACCAGGTCCAACCGGGTGGACATCGGCGTCCGGGTGGAGCTGCCCTATGAGGTGTTCGCCCACCTGACCGACGAGCTGTATGAAAGCAAGATCGTCTACCGCACCGAGAAGTTCCAGGACCGGGTGCGCACCTTCTGCATGAACCCCAAGGGCGCGGTGGTCAACGAGAACACCAACGGCATCGTCACCGTCAACGGCCACAGCTATGAGGACCCGGCCATGCACACCGAGAACACCAACTTCGCCCTGCTGGTGGCCAAGCACTTCTCCGAGCCCTTCAAGGATTCCAACGGCTACGGCGAGAGCATCGCCCGGCTGTCCAACATGCTGGGCGGCGGCGTCATCATCCAGCGCTTCGGCGACCTGATCCGGGGCCAGCGGTCCACCCCCAAGCGCATTGAGGAGAGCTTCGTGACCCCCACCCTGTCCGCCACCCCCGGCGACCTGAGCCTGGTGATGCCCAAGCGCATCCTGGACGGCATCATCGAGATGATCTACGCCCTGGACAAGATCGCCCCGGGCACCGCCAACGACGACACCCTGCTCTATGGCGTGGAGGTGAAGTTCTATAACATGGAGGTCCAGCTGGATAAGAACCTCCAGACCTGCCACCCGGGCCTGTTCGTCATCGGCGACGGCAGCGGCGTGACCCACTCCCTGTCCCACGCCAGCGCCAGCGGCGTGTATGTGGCCCGCTATATCGCGGAAAACGCCTGAAAACCGAATAAGTAATCGCACCCCCGGCGGAATCCCGCCGGGGGTGCGTTGGTTTATTCAAGACTCAGAAGCAGAACTGGAATGCGCAGAAGCCGGCGTACAGCACCAGCAGCACGATGCCCTGCCAGCGGGACAGCTTGCCCCTGGCCAGGGCGGGCACCGTCAGCAGCAGCATTACCAGCATCATCAGGGGGATATCCACCACCAGGGAGGCGTTGTACCCGGCGATGGTCTTTTCCTGAGGCACCTGGAAGGGGGACAGGGTGGTGGACAGGCCGCTGACCAGCACCAGGTTAAACAGGTTCGCCCCCACGATGTTGCCCAGGGACAGGGCGCTGTGACCCTTTACCAGGGAGGTGATGGCGGTGACCAGCTCCGGCAGGGAGGTGCCCAGGGCCACGAAGGTCAGGGCGATGACGGACTCCGGCACGCCCAGCCCCTGGGCGATGAGAGTGCCGTTGTTCACCAGCAGGTTGGCCCCCACGGCGATGAAGGCCGCGCCGATGACCAGCAGCAGGATGTCCTTGCCCATGGAGGGGGTGCCGTCAATGGCCTCGTCCGCGCCGCCGGCCTGCACGGTGTCCCGGAAGCTCTGGCGCACGGTGAGGACCATGTACACCACGAACATCACCAGCAGCACAATGCCCGCCAGCCGGGTGAAGGCCCCGTTGGTATAGGCGATGGCGGCATAGAACACGGCGGCGATGAAGAAGAAGATCACCGGGGTCCGCAGGCTCCTGCGGTCCGCCTCCGAGGGGCGGATGGCGATGGTCAGGGCCGCGATCAGGGCGGTGTTGCAGATCACCGAGCCGATGGCGTTGCCGTAGGCGATCTCGCCGTGGCCGCTGACGGCGGAGGTGGCGGACACCATCACCTCCGGCAGGGTGGTGCCGATGGAGACCACCGTGGCGCCGATGAGAATTTCCGGCACATGGAACCGGTGGGCCAGCCCCGTGGCCCCGTCCACGAACCAGTCGCCGCCCTTGATCAGCAGCACCAGACCCACGATGAACAGAAGAATGGGTACGAGCATTGTGTTGTTCCTCCTTAGTTTTTACAGCATACTGCTGATAAAGATTTCCAGTCCGATGAAGATCAGGATGGCCCCGCCCAGGATCTGGGCCCGGCCGGCAAGGCGCATGCCGAATTTCCGCCCCAGCACCAGGCCCCCCAGACAGATGCACAGCGTTACCGCCGCGATAATCAGGGAACAGACCAGGGCCATGAGCCAGTCATACTCCGCAATGGTGAAGCCCACGGACAGAGCGTCGATGGATGTGGCCACCCCCTGCACCAGCAGGGCGCCCAGGCCCAGTCTGGGGGCGTCGTCGTCTCCGCCGCCGCCCCGGATGCCCTCGATGAGCATTTTCCCGCCGATGAAGCCCAGCAGGGCCAGGGCGATCCAGGGGATCAGCTTTTCAAAGGCCCGGAAATACTGCACGATGGTGTGGACGCAGATCCACCCCGTCATGGGCATCAGGGCCTGGAAGGCGGCAAACACCCCGGCAATGCCCAGCATCCGCCGCCGGGACATGTGGGGCTCGTTGAGGCCGTTGGCCAGGGACACGGAAAACGCGTCCATAGCCAGCCCCACCCCCAGTAGCACGCTGTTGAAAAAGAACAGGATATTCCACTGCATGTTCGTTTCTCCTTTTTTCGTGAAAATTCCATGAAAAAACCCGGACATGGCCGGGGGCCATGTCTGAGCTCGAAGGCGAACAGACAGACGAGTCCCATGCATCCCGCGGCAGTGATACATGAGTCTCGCAAATTAAAGCAAGCCAGGCCGCCAGGCGGCCAGTATGTTGACGTGCTGCGGACAAAGGGTCCGCTTGCTACTCCCTCACAGAGTTTTCAGTTTGTTCATGATACCACAGCCCGCCCCCTCCGTCAACGTTTTTTTCGGAAGATTCTGTTGCCCCGGCGGACAAAATCGTATATAATGGGGGACAATACAGGAAAAACCACCGGGAGGAAGCATCATGCAGCGCATCAGCAAGGAAAACTATTATCTGAACATTGCCCAGACGGTGCTGGAACGGGCCACCTGTCTGCGCCGGGTGTACGGGGCCATCATCGTGAAAAACGACGAGATCATCTCCACCGGCTACAACGGCGCGCCCCGGGGGCGGCGCAACTGCGTGGACATGGGCTACTGCACCCGGGAGCGGCTGCAGGTTCCCCGGGGGGAGCGGTACGAGCTGTGCCGCAGCGTCCACGCCGAGGCCAACGCCATCATCTCCGCCAGCCGCCGGGACATGGTGGGCGGCACCCTGTACCTGGTGGGCCGCAACGCCCAGACCGGGGAGCTACTGCCGGACGCCACCTCCTGCCCCATGTGCCGCCGCCACATCATCAACGCGGGCCTGGAGCGGGTGGTGATCCGCCGCACTCCCACGGAGTTTCAGGTGGTGGACGTGCAGGACTGGATCGACAGCGAGGACGACGTGCCCCAGGCGTGAGACAAAACGGGAATTCACCGGCGTGTGCCGGGAAAATATATGGGACGAAAGGGAATTGCGATCATGTTGGACGAGAGAAAAGAGGAGGCATTCTGTACCATCCTGCGTGAGGAGCTTCAGCTGGCCACCGGATGCACAGAGCCCATCGCCGTGGCCTATTGCGCGGCCCGGCTGCGCCAGGTGCTGGGGCAGAGACCCTGCCGCATTCTGGCGGAGGTCAGCGGCAACATCCTGAAAAATGTCAAGTCCGTGGTGGTGCCCAATACCGGGGGCCGCCGGGGTCTGCCGGCGGCTATCGCCGTGGGCGTGGTGGCCGGGGATCCGGAGGCCCGGCTTCAGGTCATCGCCCATGTGACGGAGGCGGACGCCCCCGCCATCGGGGACTATCTGGACCGGACGGAGATCCGCATCGACTGCCCGCCCACCCCCCGGATGCTGGACATCCGGCTCACCGGCTGGACCGGCGACGGGCACCGGGCCGTGGTCCATGTGGCCAACAACCACACCAACATCATCTATGTGGAGCGGGACGGGGAGGTCCTGCTGGAAAAGCCCCACTCCGACTCTGCCGAGGACAATTTGCAGGACAAGAGCGTGCTGAACGTCCGGGATATCCTGACCTTTGCCGAGACGGTGGACGTCTCCCGCATCGAGGATTCCGTGGGCCGCCAGATCGACTGCAACACCGCCATCGCCCGGGAGGGCCTGCGGGGGGACTGGGGGGCCAACATCGGCTCCACCCTGCTGCTGTCCGGCGGCGACGTGGAGACCCAGGCCCGGGCCTGGGCCGCCGCCGGGTCCGACGCCCGGATGAACGGCTGCGAGATGCCGGTGGTGATCTGCTCCGGCTCCGGCAACCAGGGCATCACGGCCTCCGTCCCCGTGTGGCGCTACGGCCAGCAGACCGGCCGGGACCGGGAGACCATCCTGCGGGCGGTGTGCCTGTCGGACCTGATCACCATCCACCAGAAAACCGGCATCGGCCGCCTGTCCGCCTACTGCGGGGCGGTGTCTGCCGGCGTGGGGGCAGGCTGCGGCATTGCCTGGCTCCGGGGCGCGGACTATGAGGGCATCTGCCACACCATCACCAACGCCGTGGCCATGATCTCCGGCTGCATCTGCGACGGGGCCAAGGCCAGCTGTGCCAGCAAGATCGCCATGGGGGTGGAGACCGGCCTGCTGGGGTACAATATGTACCTGCGGGGCAACAGCTTCCAGCCCGGCGACGGCATCGTGGGCCGGGACGTGGAGGAGACCATCCGCAACGTGGGCATCCTGGCCTCTCAGGGCATGAAGGAGACGGACCGGGTGATCCTGAAGATCATGACGGAGTGATTCCATATGCTGCGCAACTATAAATTCATCATCGCCTATGACGGCACCCGTTTTTTCGGCTGGGAGCGCCAGCCGGGGCGGGACACCATCCAGGGGAAGCTGGAGAGCGTGCTGACCCGGCTCCAGGGCAGTCCCGTGGAGATCACCGGCGCGGGACGCACCGACGCCGGGGTCCATGCCCGGGCCATGGCGGCCAACGCCCAGCTGGACGTGGACCTGTCCCCGGAGGAGATCCGGGACTATATGAACCGCTATCTCCCCGACGCCATCGCCGTCCGGGAGGTGAAGGAGGCCGCCCCCCGGTTCCACGCCCGGTATAAGGCCCTGGGCAAAACCTATCGCTATGTGTGCTTCGACGGGCCGGTGAAGCCGGTGTTCGACCGGAAGTATGTCACCCTGCTGGATTTTCACCCGGACCTGGAGCGGATGCAGCAGGCGGCGGCATATTTGCAGGGACAGCACGACTTCGCCAGCTTCTGCGGCAATCCCCGGATGAAAAAATCCACCGTCCGGCTGGTGGACAGCATCACCGTGGTGCGGCAGAAGGACCGCATCGTGTTCACCTTCCACGGCACCGGCTTTTTGCAGAACATGGTGCGCATCCTGGTGGGCACGCTGCTGGAGGTGGGCCGGGGGACCCGGCAGCCGGAGGATATGCCCGCCCTGCTGGAGGCCCGGGACCGCCGCCTGGCAGGGCCCACCGCCCCGCCGGAGGGCCTGTGCCTGATGAAAGTCGACTACTGATCGTAATATCCGACAGAAAAATTACTTATTGTATCAAAAAATCCCGCCTTCGCGCGGGTGAAGGAGCCGATATGGAAGAATTGCTGCAGCAGATCCTACAGGAGTGCCGCCCGTACACCGGCCAGGGCGCCCTGGCCTCCTATATCCCGGAGCTGGCCCGGCAGGACCCGGACCGCCTGGGTATCGCCGTGTTCCACAAGGACGGCAACATGGTGGAGGCCGGCGACAGCCGCCGCTGCTTCACCATCCAGAGCGTCATGAAGCCCCTTTTGCTTCTGCTGGCCCTGCAGGACAACGGCCGGGAGACCGTCCGGGCCCATGTGGGGGTGGAGGCCACCGGCAAGCCCTTTGACGCCATCAACGTGGCGGACAACGCCCTGCTGGCCAAGCACCTGAACCCCATGGTCAACGCCGGGGCCATCCTCATGTGCCAGCTGGTGGGGGGCGAGACCTATGACCAGCGGTTTGCCCGGCTGCTGGGCTTTATCCGCCGCCTGGCCGCCAACGAGAAAATCGACCTGGACGAGGAGGTCTATCACTCTGAAAAGGCCACCGGCTCCAAAAACCGGGCCCTGGCCTATCTGCTGAAGGCCCACGGCCTGATCCGCGGCGATGTGGAGGAGCTGCTGGACTGCTATTTCCGGGCCTGCTCCATCCGGGTCAGCGCGGCGGACCTGGCCCGCATCGGCTGCGTGCTGGCCTGCCACGGCCAGCTGCCGGACGGCCAGCGCCTGTTCCCGGCGGCCTATGGCCGGTTCGTCAACGCCAACCTGATGACCTGCGGCATGTACGACGGGTCCGGAGACTTCGCCATCCGGGTGGGGGTTCCGGCCAAAAGCGGCGTAGGCGGCGGCATCATGGCGGTGGTCCCCGGCCGCATGGGCGTTGGCCTGTTTGGACCGGCTCTGGACGAAAAGGGCAACAGCCTGGCCGGTATCCGGGCGCTGGAGCTGCTGTCCGCCCGGCTGGACCTGAGCGTATTCTGATACGGATAAGAAACGGAGGATTCCCATGAAGGTTCTTGATTTTCAGGCCGTGAAGGCCATCGCCGCCGGCACGCCGGACAGCGAGCTCATCCGTTGGGTGGACGAGGCCCTGCGGGAAAAACCCGGCTACACCCTGCCCCCCAAGATCCACATCTCCCAGCAGGACGGCGACTATTACAACGTCATGCCCTGCATCTGTGAGCGGGGCAACCTGGCCATGGTGAAGATGATCGGCCGCCACGGCATCAAGCGGGGCGAGGAGCGCTCCGTGATGATGGGCGACATCCTGCTCTACGAGTCCGACACCGGCATTCTCAAGGCCCTGATGGACGGGGAGTACATCACCACCCTGCGCACCGGCATCTCCGCCGCCCACTCCGCCCGGCTGTTCACCCGTCCGGACTTTGAAACCGTGGGTCTCATCGGCCTGGGCAACATCATGACTGTGTGCATCCGGGCCTTCGTGTCCTCCCTCCGGGCGGAGGGGGACCGCCGCCCCATTACCCTGAAGCTCATCCGTTACCACGGCCACGAAAACCGCATCATGAATCTGTTCCGCCAGGACCCGGACGTGCACTTTGTCCTGTGCGACACCTATGAGCAGGTCATCGGCGGCTCTGACCTGGTGATCTCCGCCATTACCAAGGTCACGGAGAACTTCGTCACCGACGAATACTTCAAGGAGGGCTGCACCGTCATCCCCATCTGCACCATGGGCTTCCAGAACTGCGACCTGTTCTTCGACCGGGTGTTCACCGACGAAATTGAGCAGATCCGGGGCTTCAGGTATTTCGACCACTTCGCCCCCGTCACCACCAACGTCACCGACGTGCTCAACGGCGCCGCCCCTGGCCGCACGGACAATGTCCAGCGCATCCTGGTGTATAACTACGGCATCGCCATCCACGACCTGGTCTTTGCCGCCAACATCTATGGCCGCGCCGCCGTTCCCGACACACCGTATCACTACTGCCGGAAAAAATACTTTATCTGACGTTTTTCACACAATATACTGCCCCAAAAACCAAGGCTTTTGGGGCAGTCAGCTTGTCAAAAAGACTTTTTTGACAAGCTGATATTTGTACATTGCGTTATTGCATTAAAGCCCCAAAACTGATATAATACATAAGTCACGCCGGACTTTATGCATCGGCGGATAAGATATTTTATAGGAGGAACGAGATGACAGCTATCAAACGGTGCTGCGCACTGGCTCTGGCGGTTCTGATGATCCTGACCGCCCTGCCGGTGACGGCATTCGCCCAGGTAGCTGAGCAGGAGGTCAACGCCTCCCTGCAGGAGACCACGGTCAGCGGTATCGCCAACGATATCGCCCGCCAGGTCCTGCGCAGCGGCCAGAAAACGGCGAAAAAAATTCAGATGGAGAACACCGCGAAGCTCGACGACAGCGACGAAGTCGAGATCATCGTGGTGGTCAACGACTCCGTGGCTGACCCGGATTCCCGGGCCCAGGTCAACGCCCTGCTGCGCACGCAGAAGAGCGCCCTGGCCCAGATCAATCGGGCCATTGACGGGCAGGTGGAGCCCCAGCGGCAGTATACCACCCTGCTTAACGGCTTTTCCGCCACAGTGACCTATGGCCAGTACAAGGCCATCCGGAAGCTGGACTGCGTGCAGTCCGCCTTCATTTCCCCCACCTTTGAGCTGCTGCCCGACACCGCCAACAGCAACCGGATGATCGGCGGCGGTATCTATAATACCACGGGCTTCACCGGCGAGGGGATGCTGGTGGCCATTCTGGATACCGGCGTGGACATGGGCCACGAGATCTTCAAGGCCGCCCCCAAGAGCCCCTCCCTGACCCAGGAAAAGCTCCGGACCCTGCTGGAGACCTATGATTTCCAGGTGGAGAGCATCATCAAGGGCATCAGCGTGTCCAACCTGTACTACAGCGCCAAGATTCCCTTCCAGTTCGACTACGGCGACAAGGACAAGGACGGCAATCCCGGCGAAAAGGGCAGCCACGGCACCCATGTGGCCTCCACCGCCGCCGGTAATGTGGGCGTCAACGATGCCGTCATGGGCGTGGCGCCCCAGGCCCAGATCATCAACATGAACGTGTTCAAGTCCACCGGCGGCGCGTCCTATGCGGACATTCTGGCCGCTCTGGAGGACTGCATCCTGCTGGGCGTGGACGTGGCCAACCTGAGCCTGGGCTCCGACTGCGGCTACATCGACTATGACAGCGAGGACGCCTTCACCAAGAGCCTGCTGGACGTGTTCGAGCGCACCGGCGAGAGCGGCGTGTCCCTGGCTGTGGCCGCGGGCAACGCCTATAACGCCGCCTATGGCGACGCCTTCGGCGGCAAGGCCCTGGCCTCCAACCCCGATTACGGCCTGGTCAGCGAGCCCTCCACCTATGGCGAGTCCCTGTCCGTGGCCGCCGTGTCCAACGGCATGGTCAAGGGCCCCTATGTCACCGTGGGCGGCAAGAACCTGGCCTATCAGGACAGCGCCACCATCAGCGAGGACGAGAACGCCAAGCCCTTCCGCAGCCTGTCCGCCCGGGGCTCCATCGAGTATGTGGTGGTTCCCAACTACGGCGCGGAGGAGGACTATGCGGGCCTGGACCTGACCGGCAAGATCGCCCTGGTGCAGCGGGGCGGCGGCATGTACTATGAGCAGAAGGAGCGCAACGCCGCCAACGCCGGCGCCATTGGCATGCTGGTGTACAACAACGTCCCCGGCATGCTGTACATGTCCATCACCGACTGGAAGATCCCCTGCGCGTTTATCTCCCAGGCCGCCGGTGAATACATGAAGCAGCAGGAGGCCAAGACCCTGTCCGTGGCCTCCGCCGACGCCCTGGTGGAATCCCCCACCTATGGCATGGCCGACTTCTCCAGCTGGGGCGCTACCCCTGAGCTGACCCTGAAGCCGGAGCTCACCGCCCCCGGCGCGGGCATCTATGCCGCCGTGCCCGGCGGCTATGAGAGCATGGACGGCACGTCCATGGCCTCCCCCCACGCGGCCGGCGGCATGGCCATCGTCCAGCAGGCCCTGAAGGCCCGGGACAACAGCATGACCGGCGCCCAGCGCAAGCACATGACCGACACCCTGCTCATGAGCACCGCCCATGTGATCTATGACGACAACGGCGTGCCCTATTCCCCCCGGAAGCAGGGCGCTGGCCTGATGAGCATCAACGACGCCGTGAACACCCGGGGTTATCTGTCTGTGGAGGGCATGGAGCGTCCCAAGCTGGAGCTGAAGGACGATCCCGCCATGAAGGGCGTGTACACCATGACCTTCACCGTCCACAACACCGGCAGCGACACCCTGTATTACGACGTGACCCCCCTGGTGCTGACCGATACCACCGAGGCCTATGTCAACGGCAGCGGGCAGGAGTTCTCCACCATCAGCGGAAGCTCCCGGCTGCTCCCCCACACCTTCACCACCAACTGCGAGAATAACCGCGTGTCCGTGGCTCCCGGCAAGACCGCCGACGTCACCGTCACCGTCACCGTTACCGACGAGGGCCGGAAGATGCTGGCCCAGTTCCCCAACGGTAGCTATGTGGAGGGCTTCGTGACCCTGACCCAGGTGGCCGCCGACGGCAGCGCCCTGACCGATCCCATTGACCTGGGCCTGCCGTTCCTGGCCTTCTACGGAGACTGGACCAAGGCTCCCATCATGGATTCCACCGATTACTGGGAGACGCTGGACGGCTCCGCCAGCCAGGCCCAGGCGTACATGAACACCGCCTTCTCCTCCTCCAGCGAGAACACGGTGGACACCTATCTGGGCGACAACAACTACACCACCGTTCCGTATCTGGCGGACCGCAACGCCATTTCCCCCAACAACGATGACTTCATGGACAGCCTCACCGGTATCTACACCGGCCTGCTGCGCAACACCAAGAGCCTGAAGTATACCATCACCGGCGCCAACGGCCAGGTGTACTACAGCAAGGACTGCGAGTATGTGGGCAAGTCCATCTACAGCTACGACTATTACCGCATTGTGCCCGCCGGTGTGGACGCCGAATATGACGGCATCGAGCCCTGGTACGGCACCGACGCCCACAACGCCAAGCTGCCCAACAACACCAAGGCCACCGTGACCATCGAGGCCACCCTGCCCTATGGCGACGGCGTGGGGACCAACCAGAAGCACTCCTGGTCCTTCCCCATCACCATCGACACCGAGGAGCCTCATGCCGACAACCTGAAGGTCACCGAGTCCGAGGGCCGGTACTATCTGAGCCTGGATGTGTCCGATAACCAGTATGTGGCGGCCGTGGTGTTCTACAACATCAAGAACAGCGAGATGCTCTATGGTATGCAGGGCTTCGGCGAGGACAAGCCCGGCGTCACCAGCCACATCAAGGAGTATGACATCACCGGCTTCGGCGAGACCTTCGGCATGATCGTCCACGACTACGCCGGCAACTCCAAGGTGTATACCGTCCGCGCTCCCGGCAACCCCGACGATCACGGCACCATCACCCCCACCAACATCCTCTGGACCGAGAACTTCAACGAGAAGTGGCTCCCCGACGACTGGAGCGTCCAGAGCAAGGGCGGCTCTCTGAACACCTGGTACCGCGACGAGGACTACATGGCCGCCGTGGATCATGACGACGACAACCAGCAGGACGAGTGGCTGATCTCCCGCACCACCGATATCAGCGGCGTGGATACCGAGGTCCACATGGTCTTCGATTTCTACACCACCTATTGGTACACCGTGGAGTATAAGCACTGCAACCTGCAGGTCATGGCCTCCGGCGACGGCGGCCAGAACTGGCAGGAGATCTGGAACCTGCAGCGGGATTCCGGCCTGTTCACCGCCTGGACCAAGACCCAGGCCAAGGTGACCATCCCCGAGAGCCTGCAAAACAGCAAGGACCTGCGCTTCGCCTTTGTCTACACCGGTAAGGGCGGCTCCACCCTGTCTATGGACAACGTTCAGCTGTACGCCGAGGAGCGGGACAACTATGTGGCCGTCACCGCCTCCGCCGGTGAGGGCGGAACCATCACCCCCGCCGGTCAGACCCTGGTGAAGAAGGGTACCAGCAAGACCTTCGACATCGCTCCCGCCCAGGGCTATGAGATCGTCAACGTCAACGTGGACGGCACGGATCTCGGCCCCATCGGCTACTACACCTTCCAGCGGGTGGGCGTGGACCACACCATCTCCGCCACATTCCAGAAGGCCCAGCCGTCCGGCGACGTGGTGCTGTTCGACAACGACTTTGAATCTGTGACCGGTGAGAGCTTCCCCTTCCACGGCTGGAGCCTGAAGGGTGTCAACACCAACGGCTACACCTGGAAGCAGCAGACCTACTGGAACTGGAAGGATGTCAACGACACCAAGCACGCCTATATCTCCGATGACTGGAACGGCGGCGCGCAGGACGAGTATCTGATCTCCCCGGCGGTGAATCTGACCGGCAAGGAAGCAACCCTGTCCTTCGACTATGGCTACGGCTACTACGGAGCACAGAACAAGACCTACACAGCCACCGTGGAGGTATCCACTGACGGCGGCCAGACCTGGACCGCTCTGTGGAACTTCTTCGACAGCTACAATGGCGAGAAGTCCGGCGTTGTTTCCGGACGCAAGGAGCTGGCTATCCCGGCCCAGTATGCAGTGGACGGCGTTCAGTTCGCCTTCCATTATGTGAATCCCACTCACGAAACCGGTCCTCTGGCCGTGGACAACGTCAAGCTCACCGCCCCCGGCGGCAGCAGCGACACCGTCACCCTGACCACCACCGCCAATGAGGGCGGCACCGTGGCCCCCGCCGGTCAGACCACCTATGTCTCCGGCCAGACCGTGGACGTTACCTTCACCCCGGACCAGGGCTATCAACTGGCCTCCGTGAAGGTCAACGGCCGCACCGTGGACGTGACGGACGGCGCCTACACCCTGGTCATGGACCAGAGCTATGCCGTGTCCGCCGCCTTCGAGAAGATTCCCGACGTCCCCGTGGTGATGTTCCAGAACGACTTCGAGGACGTGGCCGGCGACCGCTTCCCCTTCCACGGCTGGACCGTGAAGGTGCAGGATACCAGCAGCACATGGAAGCAGTATACCTATTACAACTGGAAGAACGAGGGCAATGATTCCAAGCACGCTTACATCAGCAACGACTGGAAGGGTGCACAGGATGAGTACCTGATCTCCCCGGCTGTGGACCTGTCCGGTACCCGTGACGGCGTGCTGACCTTCGACTTCGCCTACGGCGAGTACGGCATCAAGAACAAGACCTTCACTGCTACGGTGGAAGCTTCTACCGACGGCGGAAAGACGTGGAACGCTATCTGGAACTTCCAGGACAGCTATACCGGCCAGCAGGCCAGCAACTACATCATTTCCGGCAGCGCAGAGGTTCCCGTGCCCGCCGAGTACAATGTGGACGGCGTCCAGTTTGCCTTCCGCTATGTCCATCCCAATGAGGACACTACCGGCCAGCTGGCCATCGACAACGTGAAGCTGATGGCGGTGGAGGACGGCCCCGTGGCCCAGAAGTACACCATCACCGCCACCGCCGGTGAGGGCGGCTCCATCACCCCCGCCGGTGAGGTGTCCGTGAAGGAGGGCGCGTCCCAGACCTTCGCCATCGCCGCCCAGGAGGGCTACGCCATCGCCGATGTGCTGGTGGACGGCCAGAGCGTGGGCGCGGTGGACAGCTACACCTTTGAGAATGTCACCGCCAACCACACCATCGCCGCCCTGTTCACCAAGACGGCCTCCGACGTGCAGTTCGACAACGACTTCGAGTCCGAGAACTTCCCCGGCCACGGCTGGACCGTGAAGGGCACCCGTACCGACAGCCCCTATACCTGGTACAAGGGCACCAATACCAAGCTCAATTCCACCAAGCAGGCTCGCATCGACATGGATTACTATGAAGATACCTGGGGCGGCTGGAGCGTGGGCGGCATCCGCAAGCCCCTGCTGCCTATGGCCGGCGGCAGCGACAAGCTGCAGGATGAGTATCTCATCTCCCCGGTGGTGGACCTGACCGGCAAGACGCCTACGCTGAGCTTCGATTACCTGCTGTTCAAGTCCGTCATCGGCAACTACTGCTCCGTGACCGTGGAGGCCACCACCGACGGCGGCCAGACCTGGACCACCATCTGGACCGCAGCCGATCTGGAGCCGGTAAGCGGTTATTGGTTCATGGGCACGGCCAACGTTGCCGTTCCCGCCGCCTTCTGCACGGACAATGCCCAGTTGGCCTTCCACTTCTATAAGAAGGCCAACCAGGGATATGACGATACCGACGCCATGTTCGCCATCGACAACGTGACCATGACCTACGGCGCCACCGATCCCTGCGCCGATGGTCATACCCTCACCGCCGTGGCGGAGGTCCCCGCCACCTGCGAGGAGACCGGCGTCAAGGCCCACTGGGTGTGCTCCGTCTGCGGCAAGCTGTTCAGTGACGCCGAAGGCAAGAACGAGACCACCCTGGAGGCCCTGACCATCGGCGTGCTGGGCCACGACTATGGCGAGGCCGCCTGGACCTGGACCGGCTACGAGTCCGCCAAGGCTACCTTCACCTGCAGCCGTGACGCCAGCCATGTGGAGGAGGTCACCGCCGCTGTTACCAGCGAGATTACCACCCCCGCTTCCTGCGAGAGCACCGGCGTCCGGACCTATACCGCCACGGTGACCTTCCAGGGCAAGAACTATACCGACACCCGCACCGAGGTCCTGCCCGCGCTGGGCCACGCCTGGGGCGAGCCCGTGTGGACCTGGACCGGCTACGGCGCCGCCGAGGCCTCCTTCGCCTGCGCCCGGGATGCCGGCCATGTGAAGGTCCTGCCCGCCAGCATCACCAGCGAGGTCACCATCCAGCCCGGCTGCTCCACCGAGGGCGTCCGGACCTATACCGCCACCGTGACCCTGGAAGGCAAGAACTATACCGACACCCGCACCGAGACCCTGCCCTCCCTGGGCCACAAGACCCAGCTGGTGGGCGCTAAGGCCGCCACCTGCACGGAAGACGGCTACACCGGCGACGAGGTCTGCACCGTGTGCCAGGAGATCGTGAGGAAGGGCGAGGTTATTCCCGCTCTGGGCCACAAGACCCAGCTGGTGGGTGCGAAGCCCGCCACCTGCACGGAAGACGGCTACACCGGTGACGAGGTGTGCACCATTTGCCAGGAGGTCGTGAAGAAGGGCGAGGTTATTCCCGCTCTGGGCCACAAGACCCAGCTGGTGGGTGCGAAGCCCGCCACCTGCACGGAAGACGGCTACACCGGTGACGAGGTGTGCACCATTTGCCAGGAGGTCGTGAAGAAGGGCGAGGTCATCCCCGCTCTGGGCCACAAGACCCAGCTGGTGGGCGCTAAGGCCGCCACCTGCACCGAGGACGGCTATACCGGCGACGAGGTCTGCACCGTGTGCGGCGAGACCGTCAAGAAGGGCGAGGTCATCCCCGCCACCGGCCACAAGACCCAGCTGGTGGGCGCTAAGGCCGCTGCCTGCACGGAAGACGGCTACACCGGCGACGAGGTCTGCACCGTGTGCGGCGAGACCGTCAAGAAGGGCGAGGTCATCCCCGCCACCGGCCACGACTACAAGGACGGCAAGTGCACCAACTGCGGCGAGACCGATCCCAACTACAAGCCCGAACAGCCCGGCGTCAAGACCGGCGACGAGAGCCACCTGGCCCTGTATCTGGCCGCGGCCTCCGTATCCCTGCTGGCCGCCGCCCTGTGGCTGGGCAGGAAAAAGCACCTGAGCTGACCCCTTTCCATAAGGGTTCCGTAAGGTAACAATCAGGCCCCGGGACGCTGACGCGTCCCGGGGCCTGGCTTATCAAAAATCAAGGCCCGGACGGCGAACCGTCCGGGCCTTGCCGGTGTATTATCAAAAGTCCACGGTGCCCTCCAGCACCCGCAGGTCATAGGGCTCAAAGGTGACGCGGCGGTATTTCTCCACGTCCATCTTCACGCCGGTCCAGTCGGAGTGGATCTCGCCGTTCTGCTTGATGAGGATGTCGTACAGAATGTCATAGGTCACGCCGTCGTCCCCGGTTTCCACAATGGTGGAATAGGGCAGGGTCTTGTGATAGGTCATGTGCAGGCCCTTATACTCAAAGTGGAAGCCGTTGCGCATGCGGCAGCCGTCCAGCCCCCGATAGGTGAACAGCCGCTTCAGGTCCTGCAGGATGGGGTCATGGTCCTGGTCATACAGGTTCTCCGGCGTGGTCTCGGTATAGTCGTACCGGAACTGGATGGGGATGCCGTAGGGCAGGAACCGCTCCACATACTGCGGGAGCTTCTCCGCCGGGTACTTCTTATACAGCACGCAGTTGATGCGGGTGGGACAGGCGATCTGCCCCAGTACCTGGTCGGGGCTCTCCTCCACATATTTCACCAGGTGGCGGGAGATGTTCATGCAGGTGATCTTGTCCCGGTTGCGGCGGGTAAAGCCCAGCATCTCCTCCGCCGTGTAGAACCCGGTCTGCACCGGGAAGGTGGTGTTGATATACACCTTGTGGGTGGTGGGGATGGCGTCCAGCATCTTCTGCAGGGCCTCCAGATTGGCCAGAGGCTCGCCGCCGGTGAACACGAAGTCGCACCGGGGGGTGATGGCGTCCATGGTGCGGATGCTGTCCAGAATGGCGTCCAGGCTGAAGCCGGTGCAGTCGGCATATTCCTTCTTGTTGATGCAGAAGGGGCAGTGGTTGTTGCAGTCGTAGGGCACGAACACCGTGACGGTGGCCCCGCCCTCGCGGGTCTTATAGGGGTTGCTCATATGTTGATCCAGTCCTCCCAGAAAATCTTCCCGGATATTTTATACCTTTTTGGTCAGAAAAGCAAGGAATTTCTGATAAATTGCCTGTTCAATTTGCAATACTTCCGGCTTTTTTTACGCCCCCGGCAATTGACAGCCGCCGGGGAATGGAGTATAGTATCGCCGGGAGCCGTCTTTCCCGGAAAATGGCGGCTGTTCGCTTATCTCAGGAGGTGTGTTTGTTGAAGGAGTTGCTTTCTCTGTTTCTGACCTTCGCCAAGGTGGGGGTCATGACCTTCGGCGGCGGCTATGCCATGCTGCCGATCCTGCAGCGGGAGGTAGTGGAGAACAAGGGCTGGGCCACCGATGAGGAGCTGACCGATTACTTTGCCATCGGCCAGTGTACCCCCGGCGTCATCGCCGTGAACACCGCCACGTTTATCGGCCAGAAGCACCGGGGCATCATCGGCGGCATCGTGGCCACCCTGGGCGTGGTGTTCCCGTCTCTTATCATCATTGCGGCCCTGGCCGGGGTCATCGACGCGTTTTCCCATCTGGCCTGGGTGCAGCACGCCTTTGCCGGGATCCGGGTGTGCGTGTGCGTGCTGATTTTCAACGCCGTGCTGAAGCTGTGGAAGGGCGCGGTGAAGGACGTGTGGGGCCTGGTGATCTTCCTGGTGATCCTGGCACTGTCGGTGTTCACCAAGCTCTCGCCCATTATCTATGTGTTGGCGGCAGCCGTGGCGGGGCTGCTGATTAAGAATCTGGGGGCGAAGCGGTCATGATCTATCTGCAGCTGTTTTACGAATTTTTCAAAACCGGCCTGTTCGCCGTAGGCGGCGGCCTGGCCACTCTGCCGTTTCTGTACGATATGGCGGACCGCACCGGCTGGTTCACCCGGCCCCAGCTGGCGGATATGCTGGCGGTCAGCGAGTCCACCCCCGGCCCCATCGGCGTGAACATGGCCACCTATGTGGGCTTTGTCACCTGCGGCATCCCCGGGGCCATTATCTCCACCCTGGGCCTGGTGACGCCGTCCATCATCGTGATTCTGATCATCGCGGCTTTTCTGAAGGCTTTCCGCCACAACCGCTATGTGGAGGCGGCGTTTTACGGTCTGCGCCCGGCGTCCACGGCCATGGTGGCTGCGGCGGGCCTGTCCGTGGTGGCCATCACCCTGCTGAACACCGGAGCCACGGGCCTGGCCATCGTTAACTGGAAGGCCCTGGCCCTGGCGGCGGTGATCCTGGCGCTGACCCGCTGGGTGAAGCCCACCAAGGGTCTGCACCCCATTGTGTTCATCCTGGCCTCCGCCGTGGTGGGCGTTGTGTTCAGCTTTTAATTACGCACCGCAATTTTTCCGTCGAATATTACAGAATGCAATCAGCTTCCGGCGAAAACCGGAAGCTGATTGCTTGTTTTTTATTGTTCCGCCGGGCCGGGGATATCTCCCACGCCGTTCAGCACCAGCCGGGGGCGATAGGGGAATTTGCCGATGTCCTCCCTCCGGGTGACGCCGGAGAGCACCAGCGCCGTATCCAGGCCGGTTTCGATACCGGCCACCATGTCGGTGTCCATGCGGTCGCCGATCATCACGGCATCCGCCGAGTGGACCCCTAAGATCCGCAGGCCCGTGCGCATCATCAGGGGGTTGGGCTTGCCCACGAAATAGGCGCTCTGGCCGGTGGCCATCTCGATGGGGGCGATCATGGCCCGGCAGGCGGGGATGATGCCGTCCTCCGACGGGCCGGTCAGGTCGCTGTTGGTGCCGATGAGCCGGGCGCCCTTCAGCACCAGCCGCACCGCCCGCAGGATGTTCTCGTAATTATAGCTGTTGCCCTCGCCGATGATGACATAATCCGGGTCCACGTCGTTCATGGTGATGCCCTCGTCGTGGAGGGCCATGATCAGCCCCGCCCCGCCGATGACATAGGCACTGCAACCCGGCGCCTGGCTGCTGATGAACCGGGCCGTGGCCAGGGCGCTGGTGTAAAAGTGGCTCTCGTCCACGTCCAGGCCCATGCGCCGGAGCTTCTGCTGCAGCTCCTTGGGGCTGCGCTCGGAGGAGTTGGTCAAAAACAGGAAATTCTTCTCCTCGCGATACAGCCAGTCCACAAATTCCTTCACCCCCGGCAGCAGCCGGTTGCCGTGATAGATGACGCCGTCCATGTCGCAGATAAAGCCTTTTTTCTGTCGCAGCTGGTCCATAAGGTCCCTCCTATATGATAAAATTTACCGATTTCCGCAGTTTTTCCGCCAGATCAGGGCCAGGCCCCGCAGAAGCAGGCTGTCGTCCCGGCGGATGTCCCGGCGGCAATAGGGGGTGATGACCCCGGCCAGGCCGCCGGTGGCCACGGCAGTGCAGGGCTGCCCCAGCTCCTCCTCCATGCGCTCCAGCAGGCCGTCGGCCATGGCGGCGGCTCCGTAAATGGCCCCGGCCTGGAGGCTGTCCTCGGTGACGGAGCAGATGACCTTCCCCGGGGCCTCCAGGGCGATATCCGGCAGTTGGGCCGTGCCGGAAAACAGGGCGTGGAGACTCAGCTTCACCCCCGCCAGGATCACGCCGCCCCGATAGCGGCGGTCTGCGTCCACCACGGTGACGGTGGTGGCGGTGCCGAAGTCGAACACCACCACCGGCAGGGGATACTCCGCCGCAGCGGCGGCGTCGGCGGCCAGCAGGTCCACCCCCAGGGTCTCCGGCTGTTCAATGGCAATGTCCAGCCCGGCGGGGGTGGTGGGCCCCACGATGAAGGCTTCCAGCCCCGTGACCCGGCGGATGGCGTCGGCGGTCTCCGCCGTCAGCCGGGGCACCACCGAGCCGATGACGGCCCCTTCCGGGGCGGCCTGCCCCTCCAGCACCCGGCGGATGGCGTCGTCATACGCCTCCGGCGGCAGCGTTTCCCCGGAGGGGACCCGGCACTGGGATACGGCCCGGTCCTTCTCATCCAGCAGGGCCAGAACGATGTTGGTGTTTCCGATGTCGGCAGTCAGCAGCATAAAATTTCCTCACTTATACAGCGTTTTAGCTTGGCCAGAAAGCGCAAGCTTTCTGGCCAAGCTGTGGTTATTTCAGGGCTTTTTCTTGGGAATGGTCACGGTGATGGTGGTGCCCTTGCCGGGCTGGCTCTCCAGCTGCACGGTTCCGTGGTGATAGGCCGCGGCGTGCTTCACGATGGACAGGCCCAGGCCGGTGCCGCCGGAGGCCTTGGAGTGGCTCTTGTCCACCCGGTAGAACCGCTCAAAGATCCGGGACTGGTGCTCCGGGGCGATGCCGATGCCGGTGTCCGCCACGGAGATCACGGCGTTTTCGCCGGCATCCGACACGGTGACCCGGACGCTGCCGCCGGGGACGTTGTACCCGATGGCGTTGTCGCAGAGGTTATAGATGGTCTCGTGCATCAGACGGCGCACGCCCTCCGCCTGGACGTCCTGTCCCTCCACGGTGAGGCTGACCTGGCTTTTCTCGGCCTTGTCCCGCAGATCGGCGGCAATGTCCCGGCACAGAGCCGGAATGTCCACCTGCTCCCAGGGCAGGGGGTCCCCCTCGTCCAGCTGGGACAGACGGATGATGTCGCCGATGAGGGCCACCAGCCGCTGGGCCTCCCGGCGGATGTGGCCCACGAACCGGGGCAGGTCCTCCTGCTTCACCAGTCCGTTTTCAATCAGCTCGGCGCTGCCGATGATCCCCTGAAGGGGGGTCTTCAATTCGTGGGAGACGTTGGCGGTGAACTCCCGGCGGCTCTGCTCCGCCGTCTCCTGCTGGGTGATGTCGAAGGCCAGCAGCACCGCGCCCAGCACGTCTTCGCCGGACCGGATGCGGGAGATATCGAACTGATAAATGCGGCCCGGGCGCTGCACATGGACCTCGCTGTGGCCGGAGGTCATGGCCTCCGCCAACGCGGCGCTGACGTCCCGGCTGCGGTCCACCGTCAGGAAATCCTGGCCCAGGCAGGTCTCGTCCGCCTCGAAAATCCGGCAGGCGGCGGGGTTGATGCTCAGCACGGCCCCGGCGTCGTCCAGCAGTACCAGGCCCTCCTGCATATGGGAGGTGATCTGCCGGAACTCGTCGGACCGGCGGCGCAGGTCCGTCAGCTGGCTGTCGATCTGCCGCCGCTGGACGTTGATGCGGCACAGCAGGGGGGACAGCTCCTCATAGGTGTCGTTTTCCAGGGGGTGCTCCAGGTCCAGGGCGTTCAGGGGCGCGGTGATGCGGCGGGACAGGCGGCCCGCCAGCAGGCCCGACAGGATCAGGGCCACCGCCGCCGTCAGCAGAATGGCCGGCAACATCCCCAGCAGCAGCATCCCCACGGTGGCCCGGCTGATGGAAATGCGCAGCACCGTGCCGTCCGGCATCCGGCGGGCATAGTAGCTGGTTTTTTCCAGCAGGGTGCTGGAATAGCGGGTGGAGTGGCCGGAGCCGGTGCGCAGGGCCTCCCGCACCTCGGTGCGGTCGCCGTGATTTTCCAGGCTTTCGGCGTCCCGCTTGGTGTCGCACAGCACCGCCCCGTCCGGGGCGATCCAGGTCAGACGGTACCGGTCCGCCGCGAGCTTGTTCAGATAGTCGCGGCCCTGGGTTTCCACCGCGGCGGCTGCCAATTGCAGCTGATCCTGCAATTGGTTTTCCTGCACGGAGGCAAAATAGCTGTATAGGCAGGTCATGACGATGGCCACCGCCGCTAAAAGCACGGCGGCAACGGACACCATAAACGAGCGGAAAATTTTCTTGGTCATTCTTGTTCCTCCAGCCGGTAGCCCACGTTGCGGACGGTCTGGATGAGACTGCCGTAGGGGCCCAGCTTCTGGCGCAGCGTGCGGATGTGCATATCCACGGTGCGGGTCTCGCCGCAGTAATCGGTGCCCCATACCTGGGCCATCAGCTGGTCCCGGGTAAAGGCCATGCCGGGGTGGGACAAAAACAGCCGCAGCAGCTCGTATTCCTTATAGGTCAGGGGCACCCGCTGCCCGTCGCAGGAGACGGTGTGGGCGTCCTGGTCCAGGGTCAGGCCGGACAGGTGCAGCACGTGGCTGGGCCGGGCGCACCGGCGCAGCACCGCCTTCACGCAGGACACCAGCTCCATGACCCCGAAGGGCTTGGTCAGATAGTAGTCCGCGCCCAGGTCCAGGGCCTGGATCTTGTCATATTCCGCGCCCTTGGCGGTGGCCATGACCACGGGGATGGAACGGGTGGCAGGGGCGGCCCGCATACGGCGCAGCAGCTCCACCCCGTCCACGCCCGGAAGCATCACATCCAGCACCACCAGCTCCGGCAGCTCCCGGGCCGACTCCAGCGCGGACCAGAAGGCCCCGCCGTCGGCGAAGCCCTGGGCCTGGAACCCGGTGGACTGAAGGGTGTATACCTCAATATCAAGGATGCTGGCGTCGTCCTCTACGCACCAGATCATGGGTTATCCCTCCTTGTGCTGGCCGGTGATGGAAAAAATCACCCACTCGGCGATGTTGGTGGCGTGGTCGCCGATGCGCTCGAAATACTTGGCGATCATCAGCAGGTCCAGGGCATACTCCCCGTCCGCGGGGTCGGCGGCGATGCGGGAGATCAGGGCCTGCTTCACCTGGCGGAAATAGGCGTCCACGGTGTCGTCGGCGGCAAGCACCGCCTCTGCCTTTATTGTATCATGTTTTACGAATGCGTCAACACTTTCTGTCACCATAGAGATGGTGGCCCGGGCCATCTGGCAGAGAATGTCGTCATGCTCGGCGGTGCGGCCCTTCAGGAAGGTGACGATCTCGGCGATGTCCTGGGCCTGGTCGCCGATGCGCTCCATGTCGGTGATCATTTTCAGGGCGGCGGAGATCTGGCGCAGGTCCCGGGCCACCGGCTGCTGCTGCAAAAGCAGCTTCAGGCACAGGGACTCGATGGTGCGCTCCTTCTGGTCGATCTCCGTGTCCAGGGGGCCCACCTGGGCGGCCAGGGCGGGGTCTCCCTCCGTCAGGGCCTTGGAGGCCAGGGCGATGACCTCCTCGCACAGGGCGCCCATTTCAATCAGCTCCCGGTTCAGCAGCGCCAGCTGCTGGTCAAACTGTCTTCTCATTATCCGAACCTCCCGGTGATGTAGTCCTCGGTGCGCTTGTCGGCGGGGGCGGAGAACAGCTGCTCCGTTCTGCCGAACTCCACCAGCTCGCCCAGCAGGAAAAAGGCCGTGTTGTCGGAGATGCGGGCCGCCTGCTGCATATTGTGGGTGACCATGACCACGGTGTAGTGCTCCTTCAGCTCCAGGGCCAGGTCCTCGATTTTGGAGGTGGAGATGGGGTCCAGGGCGCTGGTGGCCTCGTCCATCAGCAGCACCTCCGGCTCCACGGCCAGGGCCCGGGCGATGCACAGGCGCTGCTACTGGCCGCCGGAGAGGCCCATGGCGCTTTTTTTCAGCCGGTCCTTCACCTCGTCCCAGATGGCGGCAGAGCGCAGGGAGCGCTCCACGATGTCGTCCAGCTTGGCGTGATTGCGGATGCCGTGGGTCCGGGGTCCGTAGGCCACGTTGTCATAGATGCTCATGGGGAAGGGGTTGGCCTTCTGGAACACCATGCCGATGCGCTTGCGCAGCAGGGTGGGGTCCACCCTGGCGTCATAGATGTTCTTCCCGTGGAAGTCCACCTCGCCCTGGATCTTCACGGAGGGGATCAGGTCGTTCATGCGGTTCAATGTCCGCAGAAAGGTGGATTTGCCGCAGCCGGAGGGGCCGATAAAGGCGGTGATCTGGCGCTCCGGGATGGCGACGGATACGTCGTGGAGGGCGTGGTTCTGCCCGTACCACAGATTCAGGCTCTTGGCCTCAAGAATCGGTTCCATAAATTGCCTCATTTCTTTCGCAGCTTCCGCCCCACCAGGGAGGCGGACAGGTTGATCAGCAGGGTCAGCACCATCAGGATGGCGGCGATGGAGAAGGCCAGGGCCGTCTCGCCGCCCTCGGTGGCGTAGACATACAGGGCCACGGTCAGGGAGGCGGCGGAGGTGTGCAGGGACTTGATAAAGCCCACCAGCTCCAGGCCGAAGCCCGCCGTATACAGCAGGGCGGCGCTTTCGCCCACAATGCGGCCCACCGCCAGGATGCAGCCGGTGACGATGCCGTCCACGGCCCCGGGCAGCACCACGGTGCGGATCATGTGCCACTTTCCGGCTCCCAGGCCCAGGGCCCCCTCCCGATAGGACTGGGGCACGGTTTTCAGGCTCTCCTGGGTGGTGCGGACGATGGTGGGCAGGATCATCACCACCAGCGTCAGGCCGCCGGCCAGGATGCCCGCCTTCAGGCCCAGCCGCTGCACAAACAGTAGCATACCCACCAGGCCGAAGATGATGGAGGGGATGCCCGTCAGGGTCTCGGTGGCAAACTCGATGACGGCCACCAGGCGGCGGTTGGCGGCGTACTCCGTCAGATAGATGGCGGCCCCCACGCCCAGGGGCAGGACGATGACCATGGCCATCACGATGATATACAGGGTGTTGAGAATGTTGGGCAGGACGCCCACGGTGTCCTTGATATAGCTGGTCTGGCTGGTCAGCAGGGACCAGGTGATGCCCGGCACCCCGCGATAGAAGATATAGCCGATGAGAAACAGCAGCAGGGCGCAGGTCAGTCCCGCGCACAGCCACACCAGAAACCGCAGCCCTCTGTCATACAGGCGGCGGCGGGGCGACAGCCTTTCCTCCATGGGTCAGTCCTCCTTCCTCTTTTTGATGAATACGTTGAGAAATACGTTGATGAGCATGATGAACAGGAACAGCACCAGACCGATGGAAAACAGGGCCTGCTGATACAGACTGCCTACCGGGGCGTAGGACATGCCGGAGATGATGCCGGTGGTGAGAAACCGGACGGACCGGAACAGTCCCGGCATATTGGCCACGTTTCCAGCCACCATGATGATGGCCATGGCCTCGCCGATGGCCCGGCCCACGCCCAGCACCACGGCGGTGGCCACGCCGCTGCGGGCGGCGTGGAGGCTGACCCGGAAATAGGTCTCGGTGGCGGTGGCCCCCAGGGCCAGGCTGGCCTCCTCATACTCCCGGGGCACCGCCCGCAGGGCCGTTTCCGACACGTTGATGATGGAGGGCAGCACCATAATGGACAGCACCAGGATGGCCGCCAGCAGACAGGCCCCGGAGCCTAAGGAGAAGGTGGTGCGGATCAGGGGCACCAGCACGATCATGCCCACCAGGCCGTATACCACCGACGGGATGCCTGCCAGCAGCTGCACGGCGGTGCGGATCACGGCGGCGGCCCTGGGCGGGGCAAGCTTTGCCAGGAAGATGGCCGTCATCAGGCCGATGGGCACGCCGATGACCATGGCCCCGGCGGTGCCGTATATGGAGGTGAGGATGAAGGGGAGAATGCCGTACTGGGCCCCGGTGGTGGTGTTGGTGGGGTCCCACACCTTGCCGAACAGAAATTTGAACAGGCCGATCTGGCGGATGGCGGGCAGGCCCGAGAGGATCAGATACACGCTGATGACCAGCACGAAGCCCACGGCTACGATGCCGCACAGCAGGAAGATCAGGTGGATCACATTTTCCAGGGCCTTGCGGGCCCCTGTATTCTTTGAACGCATAGTCGGTTCCTTTCTGGTCCGGAACGGGAAAGGCCCCTGGCCCGGGATAGCGGGTCAGGGGAGGATTCCCGGGGATGGTTACTTGGCCACGGGCACCGCGCCGGCGTTCTTGATCAGCTCGGAAGCGGCGGAGGAGGTGGCGAAGTCAAAGAAAGCCTGAGCGGCGGCGGAGAGAGTTACGCCCTGCTTGGTCACCAGCACAAAGGGACGCTGGATTTCATAGCTGCCGTCCAGGACGGCGGCTTCGGTGCAGGCCACACCGCCCACGGTGAGGGCCTTGACAGTGGACTTGCCTTCCACGGCGGACAGGGAGGCGTAGCCGATGGCGTTGGGGTTTCCGGCAACGGCCTCAATGACGCCGCCGGTGGAGGTCAGCTCCTGATCCAGCTTGCAGGAGTCCTTGGTGTCGGTGATGGACTCAAAGCCGTCCCGGGTGCCGCTGCCGGACTCACGGCCGATGCAGGAGATGGCGCCGGGGTCGCCGCCCACCTCGCTCCAGTCGGTGATCTTGCCGGTGAAGATGTCGGCGATCTGCTGAACGGTCAGGTCAGCAACCTTGCTGCCGGCGTTGACGATGATGGCGATGCCGTCCAGGGCCACGGTGGTCTCCTGGAGACCGGCGGACTTCTCCTGGTCCTTCAGGGCCCGGGAGGCCAGGCCGATGTCGGTGGAGCCGTTCTTCACGGCCTCGATGCCGGCGCCGGAGCCGGTGGGATCATAGGTGACGGTGACGTTGGGGTTGTCGATGGTGAACTGCTCCTTCAGAGCGCCGATGACCTTGTCCATGGAGGTGGAGCCGTTGGTGGACACGGAGCCGGAGAGAGCGGTGCTGTTATCGTCGTTCTTAGGGGTGTCATTGCCCTTCTGGCCGCAGCCGGCCAGGATGCCCAGCACCATAACGGCGCACAGGGCGATGGAAAGAAACTTTTTCATTTTTTCAGAATCTCCTTTCGATTCAACGGATTTTGGATATCCTCGGTACAGTTCATAGAATACGGGCCGGATGTAAAGCCGGAAAGGCGTGTTTTGTAAAATCCCGGTAAAATGCAGAAAAACGCCCCGCAGAAGTAGTCTGCGGGGCGGGGGAGAGACGGTGATTCAGTTGACGATGACAAAGCAGCTGACGCTCTGGTCGCCTACGGTGGCCTTCAGGATGGTCTTGCCCTTGGCAACGGCCGTGACCAGGCCGTTGGCGTCCACGGTGGCGATCTTGGTGTCCTCAATGGTCCAGGTGACGGTCTGCTCCGTGCCGTCCACGCGCATCTGGACGGTGGAGCCGACCTTGGCGGAGAACTCGTTGATGGTCTCGCCCTTGTCCTGATAGATAGAGCGCAGGCCCAGCTTCTCCTTGGGCGGCTCCGGCAGGGGAGTGGCCACGTTGACGGTGCAGGCGGCGGACTGGGAGCCGTCGGCGGTGGTGACGGTGATGGTGGCGGTGCCGGGGATTCCGGCTGTGACCAGGCCGTTGGCGTCCACGGTGGCCACGTTGGTGTCGCTGCTGGTCCAGAGGACGTCCTCCGCGCCGGTGACGGTGAGGGCGGCGGTTTCCGCCTGGTTCAGGTTCAGGGTGGTCTGGTCCAGGGTCAGGGGCGTTGCGGGGGCGGGATCCGGCTCCACTACGGCGGGATCATCGGGCTTTTCGGCATTGCCCTTGCCGCCGAACAGCAGCACGCCCACCAGCACCGCGGCCAGCACCACCACCAGCACCATGGCCGGGCCCAGAATGCTGGGAGCCCTGCGGCGGCGGGTGACCTTGCGGCGGGGCGCGGCG
>ERZ857840.1111-NODE-1111-length-32503-cov-10.987518_pt1 | contig 32503 bp, 25 predicted proteins | sample MGYA00519760_ERZ857840 | MGnify/ENA primary metagenome ERZ857840 (study PRJEB31778, sample SAMEA3449371) | human gut metagenome | biome: human gut; feature: human-associated habitat; material: faeces | place: United Kingdom | collected 2010/2012 ... | reverse complement strand
CGAAACCACCGCCGCGGGGAAGACGGGGACCGAAACCGCCGCCGAAGCCGCCGCCGCGAGGGGGACGGGGGGGACGCCGCCCGCCTCTGCCGATGGAAGCGATGATTTTAAAGAAAACAAACACGATGATGATTACAATAATAATGCCCATAAAACTTCCTCCCGAACACGAGCCGCAGCTCCCGCATGCCGCGCAGCTGAGTGCGAGGCAGGAACCGCATGAAAGACAGGAACTGCCGGAGTTATAATCGGGGTGGTCATCCGGATAATAATTATTGCCGTTGTTGTTCGGAAAATTATCCGAATCACCCGAACCGTTCGGATCTTGACTGTAGTAATTGCAGACAACCTGATTAATCGCGATGAACGTTGCTTTTGCCGCGCTGTCATAATCCTTTCTTGCAAATGAGGGCTCGCAGTCGTCATCTATAATTTGACGGAGAACGCGCTCGGTAAGGACTCTTTCAAGCCCGATGCCGGGCATTATCCAATAGTTGTCGTCATCCGTCAGGAACAGAATCAGCACGCCGTTGTCCTCGGTCTTGCTGCCGATGCCCCAAGCGTTGAAGAGCTCCGTTGCATATTCCTCGATATCCTGCCCGTTCGTGCTGTCCGTCACAACAACACAAACCTGTGCACCTTTGCAGTTGGAAACAAGGTTCAGATTGCGGTCAATGATGTATTTTTCTGTTTCTGCCGAAAGAACGTTTTCGTTATCCAAAACATAGAAGTCGCTGTTCGGCTGAACGACGGCGCCGGCAGGAGCGGAAAGCACAAGCAGGCACAGCACAACGGCAAGGATTATCGATGCCAATTTAAACTTTGAAGATTTCATTTGTCGGTGTTATTTCCCTCCGATTCCGTAGATTTTTGCAATTGCGGAGGACAGCCCGCCGGAAAGCAGATCGGAACGCGATTTCATGCATTCGGAGTATTTTGCCCCATAGGTGCGTGAAATTCGCGAATCAGCCGATTCGATGCCGTCCATTGCCGTCATAAGGCTGTCGGTAACACTTCCCTCCGGAACGGAGGCATAAACGCGCTTTGCATCCGCAAGCAAACGTTTGAAGCAATCAAATTTTTCAAATGCGGAACCGCACTTTTCGTATTCGGCAAGATCGTTTTGAAGGCTGCGCACGGCGGGAGAATCCTCCCCTGTGATGCGCGCTGCCTCATCGCAAAGGCTCTCGGCATTTGCTGCAAAAACAACCATGTCGGACTCGAAATTATTGCCGTGTTTATCGGTTTCGGCCGCAAAATGATTGAACTTTTTTTCGATTCGTCCGCAATCCGCCGCAAGCCTTGCGCCGCCGAGAAGCGGCACCGAAAGCAGGGCGACCGCTGCAAGAACGATGACAGCCGTTGAGAACTTTTTGAAAAGAGATTTCATCTTTCCGCCTTCCCGGAGTTCGACTCCGCAGTAATAAAACGGTTTAAAACGATTGATTGAAATGCAGGCTTATTTTGCGGCACTGCCGTTGAGGCCGGTGACATCAACGAGCTTTTTGCGCAGCTCGGATTCGATTTTTGCCATTTGAGCTTCCGCCGCAACCCGCTTTTCGTGACCTTCACGCTGAATACGGAGCACGTCATCCATGGTTGCAATAAGTTTTTCGTTGGTTTCGGTGAGCGTTTCAATATCCACAATGCCGCGTTCGCTCTCTTCGGCAACAGCAACGGTGGAGGAATGCAGCAGTTCCGCATTCTTTTTCAGAAGCTCATTCGTCATATTCGTGACGGCACGCTGAGCTTCCACAGCCTGACGCGAATGCTCAAGCCCGAGTGCAATGACCATCTGGCTCTTCCAAAGGGGAATCGTGTTCACAATGGTGGTTTGTATTTTTTCGACCATCATCGTGTCGTTGTTTTGAATCAGGCGAATCTGCGGTGCCATCTGAATGGAGATGTTTCGGGTGAGTTCAAGGTCATAAATCTTCTTTTCGAACCTTGTGCACATATCGGCAAAATCGCGTGCCTTTTGAGCATCCTCGGGCAAACCGCTCTGCTCCGCTTTCCGCACAAGTGCGGGGAGGGTGGCTGCGCGCTCGGTTTCAAGCTTTTTTTTGCCCGCAAGGATGTACATTGTCAGCTGCTTAAAATAAAGCAGGTTTTCTTCGTACATTTTATCCAGCATTGAAACATCCTTAAGCAGGGTTATCTGGTGCTTTTCAAGCTCGCCGGCAATGCGTTCAACATTGACTTCGGCCTTGTCGTATTTTGCTTTGAGTGCGGAAACTTTGGCGGATTTTTTGCGGAAAAAGCCCAAGAAGCCCTTTTCGTCCGCAGCTGCATCGAACCCGCGCAGCTCGCCGATAAGGTCCGTTATCATGTCCCCTGTCTGCCCGAGATCCTTTGTGCGGACGTTTTCAAGCGCACCTTCGGAAAAATCAGCCATTTTTTTCTGTCCGTCCGCGCCGTAACACATAATTTGCGCCGAATTGGTGATGTCGATCTGCTTCGCAAAGGCATCAACGGCGGCAAGCTCGTCGGCGGAGAGATTGGAGTTCTCCTGCATGAGTTCATCGCAGGTTTTGACGGGTTCCGCAGCCGCGGTCTGTTGTTCCGCCGCAGCCTGTGCGCCGAACGGGTCGAGAGTCAGAGTGGGCATTGCTGTTGTTTTGTCGTTGGTTTCCATTTGTTTTCCTTTCCGCTGAATGCGCTTTGATTTTTAAGTCGGTTTTTTACTGTTCGTTTACGGATGCAGCCTCGCGGCAGAACATTATTCGAACATGCTCGTTTTTGCGTTCACCATTCCGTTAAGAACGTCGATATCGGACGAAATGTCCAACGCTTCTCCGGCATAAAGTGAGTCGAGGCTTGTTTCGAACGCCTTGGCGATCGTTTCGGAATTGTTTTCAATGCCGCGCATGATCTCGGCGGAGTTTTCGCCGCCCGTGGGTGCGGCTTCATGCTCGGCATAGGTCTGCATGAATTTTACGGAAGTCGGCAGATAATATGTCAGGAATCGGCGCAGCTTCCTTGCCTTTTCGGGATGCACGTTAAGCTCGGCAAGAATTGCGTCGCCGGAGCGGGTCATTCTGTCGATATGCGCACTGACGGCGGGGTTTTTGATGCTGATATTTGCCCGGCGCAGCTGCTCGATAAGCACATTCGCCTGTTCGAGGGATTCGTCAAGCTCCGCGATACCCGTGCGGAAGACAGGTTCGGATTCCTCTTGAATAATCTTATCCTTAAAGAAATATTTCTTTGAAAAAAAGTATGCCGCCGCCGCAATAACGGCAACAAGAACAATGCCGTACACCCTGTACAGCGGGAAAATCAACCCGAAAACGATTATGCACGCCGCCGCCGTATAAGCCGGCATGGGCGACTTTATGCGTTTTTCCGTTATTTGTTTCATATGCATTATCCGTCCTGTATGAATTTGAACACAGCATTCACAAACTTATCATAACATTTTTTTGCAGAAATATCAATTGCCTGAGCAAAAAACCGCACTCCCTGAGCACGAATGCAAAAAAAGCCGAACGGCAGGCTTCCGCATGGGAAGCTTTTGCGTTCGGCTTTGCCGAGAATTGCTTAAAAAATCAATCGGAACAGAGGATTAAGCGGGCAAACATCAAATTGCTGCGCGAAGAATGTCAAGCGCATCAACAGTGCTTACCGTGCCGTCACCGTTGAAATCCGCAAGTTCAAGCTGAGCATCGGAAAGTGTTTCAAGCCCCATTGTGAAGCGAAGAACCATCAGTGCATCGGATACGGAAACGCTGCCGTCCATGTTGACATCGCCGAGGGCATATTCCGAACCGGAGCTGCCGAATTTGTAAAATTCAACATTGGCTGCATCCGCAATGCGAACGTAATCAAAAATCACGGAATCGAAATATCCGGTCGTAATGCCGGCATAGAGTTTCACTGCCGTGGGGTCGATTTGTTCGGCGCGGACGGATTTGAGGATGGTTTTGGCTGTTCCTCCGTCGGTATGTTCGAGCGGGAGCCAAAGATCCTCGGTTTGGTTTATTGCAGTCCAGTTGCAGTAGGTGAGACCGGCAAAATACAGACCGCTGCCGACGGAACGGAAGGAGAAGCCGTTTGTATAATCGCCGTTTGCCGTCCAAAGCAGGTCATCCATTGATTCGGAGCTGTCCAACGGGGAAAGAACATATTCGCCGTCCGCCGAGAGAACGACAGGAACGAGCATTGCGGCAAAATTGTTCGGGGAAGCGTTGCGGTTGACAAGCGCGTATGCCTGACCGCCGACGCGGGTGACGATAAGGTAATCTCCGCCGCTTTCAAGCGTGTCAACCCGTTGATAATCGGAACTTGATGCTGCTGCATTGACTGTTACGGTACAGGTTCCGATAATGCCGCCGTCAAGGCTTGCTGCGGTGATAACGGCCGTGCCTGCCGTGCTGCCGTAAACAACGCCGTTTTCGTTGACTGTTGCAATGCCTGCGTCGGAAGTTGACCATGAAACGCGTTTTTCGGTTGCATTTTCAGGCGAAACGGAGGCGGAGAGCTGAAGTGTCAGCCCAACGTCAATGCTTGCTTCGGCGGGTTCGATATCAACGCTTTCAACGTGAACAACGGGTTCACTTTCGGGAACGGCAAAAAGGGACACGACTTCGGTGTTGCCGCCGATAATGCCGAGACGCGAGGCGGCGCCGGTTTCAAGGTTAACGCTGCAAAGCACGCCCTGAGAGATGTTGCAGAGTGCCCAATACATGGTGCCGGTGTTGTAATCATAGCACATGCTCTGTGCATAGGATACAACTTGGCCGGTGCTGCCGATGTTTCGTGTTGAACCGTCCTGCTTGTTGATATGGTACAGGCAGCCATCCATTGCAATGCCGTAAAGCTCGCCCTGTGCATCCGCCGCAAGAGTCAAAATGCCGGTTGTGATTTGTGCTACCTGAGTGATTTCGTATGTGAGAAGGTCGATGGTGACAAGGAAGCTTGCTTCGATTGCCGTTTCATCATCGCCGGAGTCCCACGGGAGGTTGTATGCAACGGCATACAGCCGGCCGGTCGTGTAGTCAAAAGTCATATCGCTCCAACCGTTATAGCTGCTTGCATCGGCAAAAAGCCTTTCGCGGCTCCAGTCGGCGGTGTTGACACGGTAAAAATACCCGTTTTCGGCAAAACCGTAAACATATCCGTTTACATATGCGCCGCAGTTCATGTTCGTATAGTCATCGAACGCATTTTCCTCAACCTGTTCCTCGGTCACGGCGGCGGGATTGTCTGCCGTGAAGGAAATCCAGGCATAGGACAGCGTATCGTCATCGTCAAACACGCGATAGCCGTACAAACGCCCCGCGCTCAGAGCCTTTTCGGGCACGGAGCTGCTTTGTGCAGCAAAAACGGGAACAACGGTGAATGCCATAACCGCCGTGAGCAGCAGGGCAAGGAACTTTTTAATCGCTTTCATGCAATTACCTCCGTAAAAATAGAATTGAAGCAGGAACGGATAACCCCGCTTTTCGCAAAATAGATTTGTATGCACGGTTTTTTGCGAAAAACAGTGAAACAGACCCGCCAACATATATATTTTAACAGCGTCGGTATCAAATGTCTATAAGGATGTGACGAATTTTTGCCTTTATATGATATATTAATAATTTAGATCACCTTCCTGCTCGGCAAAGAGAAAAATGCGCCGTATGAACTTGCGGAAACCCGCTGATAAGGGTATAATGTAGCCTGAGTATATGTACGCATCGACATAAAGAAAAATAATCTGCTCCGACGGCGGACCGTGTCCGCAAATGTCGGACATGCTGAATATACCGAATATTCGCTGATTGATTTTCCTTACCGAAAGGACGGATATAGATTTTGGACAAAAATAAACTTAACAGGCTCATTGCAAAGGTTGAAAAGCCCGCGCGTTATATGGGCGGCGAGTTGAATATGCGCATCAAGGCAGAAGCGGAGTTTCGATTTGCACTCTGCTTCCCCGACACATACGAAATCGGCATGAGTCACCTTGGGTCAAGAATAATTTACAATATTCTTAACAAGCGTGCGGATACATATTGCGAACGTGTATATGCGCCGTGGGTTGACATGGAAGAACAGCTGCGCGAAAACAACGAGCCGCTTTTTTCGCTTGAAACGCGTTCACCGCTGCGTGAATTCAATGTTATCGGGTTTTCGCTGCTGTATGAAATGTGCTACACGAACATTCTGACCGTGCTGGAACTGAGCGGCATACCGTTCCTCGCAAGCGAACGCGGGGAGGACATGCCGCTTATTGCAGCGGGCGGCCCCTGCGTGTGCAATCCCGAACCCGTTGCGGAAATTATGGACGTTATGTTTTTCGGCGACGGCGAGGAGCTTGTGAACGATTTTATGGATGTTTATGCGGAATGCCGCCGGAGAGGGTTGAACAAGCGCGATACGCTCATCGAACTTTCAAAAATCGAAGGCGTTTACGTTCCTGCATTCTATAAAGCGGAATATGACGAAAACGGCAATTTCAGCCGAATTGTAAAGACGGAACCGTCCGCACCCGACAGGATCACGCGCAGAATCGTCCGAAATCTGGATGCTGCGGAATTCACGGGTGATCTTGTCGTTCCGTATATGAACATCGTTCACGATCGGGTTGCGCTTGAGATTTTCCGCGGATGCACACGCGGATGCAGGTTCTGCCAGGCGGGATTTATTTATCGCCCGATACGCGAACGAAAGCCGAAAACGCTTATTGATTATGCGGACAGACAGCTCGGCTGCACGGGCTATGACGAAATCTCCCTGTTTTCGCTTTCAAGCGGAGATTACTCCGAGATTCATGCAACGGTTCCGGAGATCCTTGAACGGTACACAAAAAACCGCGTTTCGGTTTCTCTCCCGAGTCTCCGCATAGATTCATTCCTTAAGGATGATCTTGAAAAAATGCAGAGCGTCCGCAAGGGCGGCCTGACGTTTGCGCCCGAAGCAGGCACACAGAGACTGCGCGATGTTATCAACAAGGGCGTTTGCGAAGAGGATCTGCTCCGCGCCGTCGGTGATGCGTTTGAATCGGGCTGGCAGGGAGTGAAACTCTATTTTATGATAGGATTGCCGACAGAAACGGATGAAGACGTTCTCGGCATTGCGGAGCTTGCACGCAAGGTCAGCCGCTTATTCTATCAAATGCCGAATGACAAGCGCGGCAAAGGGCTGCGCTGCACGGTTTCGGCTTCAACTTTTGTTCCGAAGCCGTTCACTCCCTTCCAATGGGAGCCCCAGATTTCAACCGAAGAAGTTCTGCGCCGGCAGGCATTGCTGCGTTCTGCGCTGAAAGGCATACGCGGGGTTGAGTTCAATTGCCATTTTTCGGAAACCAGCCGTTTGGAGGCATGTTTTGCGCGCGGAGACCGCCGCCTTGCAAAGGTCATCATCGGAGCATATAAGCGCGGTGCAAGGTTTGATTCATGGGACGAAAGGTTCAAAAAGGAAGCGTGGGAAGAGGCCTTTGCCGAAAACGGGCTCACCGTGGAACAGTTCGGAAACAGGCGCATCGGAATCGATGAACCGCTTGCGTGGCAGCATATGGATTCGGTCGTCGGCATGGACTACCTCAGGCGTGAATATCTGCGTTCACGGGAAGGCATTGTAACGGGCGACTGCCGCCTTAACTGCAACGGCTGTTTCGGCGACAGGTGCGGCACGCTTTGCGATATGCACAAGCCCGATTCCGTCTGGGAAATCCGCAAAAAGGCTGTCGGGTCGGAATATGCTCAAAATGAAGATTCCCGCAAAAATATCGAAGGAGAGGGACTGTCGGAATGAGAATCATTGCGTCGTTTTATAAACATGAACAGGTAATGTTCGTTTCCCATCTGGACATGCAGCGGCTTTTTCAACGCGCATTCAGACGCGCCGATCTTCCGCTTGCGTATTCAAACGGTTTTAACCCGCATCCGCTGCTTTCGTTTGCAACCGCATTAAGCGTGGGCTATACTTCCGACTGCGAGTATTTTGATGTTATGCTTTCGGAATACGTTTCTCCTGCGGAATTTAAGCGCAGAGTGAATGCGGTCCTTCCGCAGGGCGTGCACATTGTTGACGCCGTTGATGCCGGAGAGTTCAAAGCCTCGCTCACGCCGCTGATGCGTTCTGCCGAATACGATATTGAACTTGAATTCGCTGAGTCCGTGCCGCGGGAGGCATTTTATGCTGCCGTTGACGAAATTCTGAACGGAGGCGAAATCATCGTTTCCAAAAAGACAAAAGGCGGAATAAAGGACGTGGACATTCGCCCGATGCTGCTTGGGCTTTCGGTTTCGGAATTCGGCGGCAGGACCGCAAAGCTCCGTTTGCGCGGCAAACTGACGGCGGAGGGCGGACTTTCCCCCGAACTTTTGCTCGGTGCATTTTACAAAAAACTCGGCACAAGCGCAAATTCAAGCGTCAACCGCCGAAACATTGAAATGGATTGGACGGTGATAGCATGAAAATAATCGGTGAGCCGGAAATTCCGCAGTCCGTGCATAAACAGACTGTCGATAAGCAAATTGTTATTGACACAAACCCGTACCGCACCCGCGTTGCTCTTCTTGAGGACGGAAAAACGGTCGAGCTTCACATTGAGCAGCGCAGCAACGATATGCTCGTCGGCAACATTTACAAGGGCAGGGTCAGCAATGTTCTGCCCGGAATGGAGGCGGCATTTGTTGACATATCAGAGGATAAAAATGCGTTTTTATACGTCGGCGACAAGCAGAACGAGCAGCTTCCCGGGGGAGCCGTGCTGCCGAAGCAAAAAAATCCGCATGTCTGTCCGGATGTTAAGCCCGGGCAGGAAATAATGGTTCAAATCGTTAAAGAACCGCACGGCACAAAGGGCGCAAGGGTCAGCACTCAGATTTATCTTCCGGGGCATCTGCTTGTGTTCCTTCCGATGGTTGATTTTATCGGCATCAGCAAGCGGATAACGAACGAGGCGGAACGCGCGCGCCTGCGCGGCATAATCGAAAAATGCAATCCGCCGGGCACGGGCGCAATTGTCCGAACCGCTGCCGAAGGGCGCGGCGAAGCGGAGATTGCGGCAGACATCCAAATGCTTTCCGAACAATGGGCGGAGCTGAAACGCATTTATAAAGTTTCCCCCGCACCGAAGCTGATTCGAAGGGAGGAATCACTGCTTTCACGCACGATTCGTGATTTGCTGAAGGCGGATATACGATCGCTTGTGGTTAACGATCGCACTCAGTATTATCGGCTGCTTGAAATCGCGGAGGACAACGATCCCGCACTTGCGGACAGAATCGAACTGCGGGACGGAGAAACGAACCTTTTCGACGTTCTCGGTATTGAAGACGATATAAACGCTGCGCTTTCCCGCAAAGTTTGGCTTAAGAGCGGTGCGTATCTTGTTATCGACCAAACGGAAGCACTCGTCAGCATTGATGTGAACACGGGGAAAAATGTCGGCAAAGCAAGTCTGCGCAAGACCATTGTGGAAACAAACTGCGAGGCTGCCGTTGAAATTGCCCGCCAGCTGCGCCTGCGTGATCTCAGCGGAATAATCATTATCGATTTCATCGATATGGAGGAAAAAGAGGATAAAGAAACCGTGCTTGCAACTTTACGCGAAGCACTGCGCGGTGACAGGATGCGTTCGGTGATACTCGGCATGACGGAACTCGGATTTGTTGAGCTGACGCGTAAGAAGCTCCGCGCAAACCTTGCGGACACGCTGCAAACGACCTGCCCCTACTGCAAAGGCTCGGGCAAAGTGCTCAATGCGGAAACCGTTGCGCTTAAAATCCGCTCCGCGCTGATCGCCCGCGTGAGCGAGGGAGCCGGTGCGCAGCAGCGTTTCACGGTTGCCGCAAGTCCGACGGTTGCCGCACTTCTTCGCGAACACAGCCGCGAGGAACTTCGGCAGGCTTTCCCCGGCGTCACGTTGGAAATCGTTTCGGACGAATCGATGCATTTGGAACATTTTTCGATTCGTACGCAAGCTTAGTAAAGGGGAACTCCGGATGAAGCAATTTGCAGATAAACGGGCCGAATCGGCGGAGATTACAAAAACATGGAAAAAAATGACTTGAATGAGAAGGAAACCGAACCGATGCACGGCGAAAAATGCTGCGGGATCCGGCTTTTTGAGTATTTGCCCGCTGCGGACGGCGGCGACGGAACGGATGCCGGCAAAGCCTGTTGCTTAATAAAGCGATTTTGGCTTGAGCACAACGGCGAAACACAGACGGATGCCGAAGCGCGGGCGGATCTTTGCGCATGGACGGCGGAGGGTCACAGGTTCTTTTTTATCCTGCCGAAAGACGGTGCCGAATTAAGCCCGGTCGGGTTTGCGCACCTCGGAAGCCGCGGAGCGGCGGCGGATTGGCTTGAGGATCTGTTCATCCTGCCTGAGTTTCAAGGGCGCGGCATAGGATCGGAAGCAATAAAGCTGCTTGAATCAACGGTCAAACAGTATTCGGAATCGATGTATATAGAGGCAGCCGCCCGCAATGAACGCGCAATTCGGCTTTATCGCAGGCTTGGTTACGACTGCCTGAACACGGTCACGATACGAAAGGATTTTGAACCGGAAAAATTCGAAACCCTGCATAAGGAAACTCTGCTTGGAGAAACCTTTGACGTGCGGAGGTACAAACGCTGAACCTTAAGGGTTTATTCGGCACGGCTGCATGAAAAATGCGAACGGCCTCGGCAAAGTGAACGATTGTATCGAAGCTGAACGAAAAACGAAAAAAATCGGGCACCGCGGCGGTTTGCTGTTTGCGAACCGAGGCGGTGCCCGTGTCTGTCCCGCGGCGGGTTCCGCCGAGGGCGTTCCTCAGTGATTATTCCGAAGCTCCTTTCGCTTTTTGGAGATTCCGATCATTTTTTTGTTCTTTTGCGCCCGTTTTTCGCTTGCGGTCCGCACACTGTTCTCGGCTTGCAGGGCAAGATACAGATCGTATTGCTTTTGCGAGAGCACACCGTCTTCAATCGCCTGCCGCACGGCGCAGCCCGGCTCGTTTTTGTGGGTGCAGTTGCGGAAACGGCATTGCCGTGCTGTTTCTTCAATATCCCGAAAAACTTCGTGAAGCCCCTCTTCCGCCTCGCAAATGCCGAATTCGCGCATGCCCGGAGTGTCCACAAGAAAAACGCCGTCCGCCTCGATAAGCTGCCGATGCGTTGTTGTGTGCCGCCCCTTGTCGTCCTTTTCGCGAATATCGCCCGTGCGCATAATTTCCCTTCCGAGAAGGGTGTTGATAAGCGTTGACTTGCCCACGCCGGATGAACCGAACAGCCCGATCGTTGTTCCTGGAACGAGGTATTGACGCAATTCATCAATGCCGACTCCGGTTTTTGAACTTACACAGTGCATTTGAATATTGCCGCAGATTTCGGTGATTCGGTGCATGTATTCACTCAGGTCGGAACATAGATCCGCCTTTGTGAGCACAACCACGGGCTTTGACCCGCCCTGAAGAACAGCGGAAGCGTAACGTGCAATGCGGTTGACGCTGAAATCCGCATTTGCCGAAACAACAAGGAAACAAATGTCAACATTTGCCGCCATGTTCTGCGTTCCGACGCGGTATTCGGGCCTTGTGATCAGACTTTTGCGCGGCAGTATCGAAACAATTCGCGCATCACCGACAGGCTTTCCGACGGGGGATGTTTCAAACTCCGCCTCAATATAATCACCCACAACGGGAATTTCGCCGCGATAAAGCAGCCGTCCGGCAAGCACCGCATCATGTTCCGCCGCCTTCCGCTCCGCTGAATCCAATGCGATTTGAAAACGGTTCTTATGCACGCTGACAATGCGTGCGGTGACGGTTTTTGTTTGGTTAAAAGAGTCATTTGTGTTCATTTTATCTGTTTCCCTTATTTTTTATTATTGTGCCGCATTCTGTGTTCGCTCTCGGCGAAACTGACCTGTGTGCCGCTTCCGAGTGTGAATTCGAAAAGGGCACAGTCTGCAAAAAACTTATTCGGCGGGGTTTTCGGTTCACGCCGCACGGCGTTGAAAATGCGAACAAAAAAAGCCGCCCTCGTCGGGTTCGAATGACCCGTGTCGGCGCAGCTCACCAAAACCGTATTCAGCACAAGTCCTCATGCGCTATGCGGCAGAGAAACATGCGGAACAGGCAGAAAAACGGAGTGGACGAGCAAAGAGCCGAAGCAAATATCTTTAACCGAAATCGTCATAATGAAATCCACTCCTTTCAGCAAAAAAATAAGGTCGGAACTCCGATGAAACAACGCTTCGGCCTGCATATACAGCATATGCGGGCAAAACCGAAGCTTTCCCATGTTCCAATGTCATTTTACACCCGAAGGGCCGACTTGTCAACAAAAAAATGAACATTCGGAGGCATTGTCGTGCGTTCAATTGCATTTTAATACTTTGCATGGTATACTCATGCTGCACTTTTTTTGTGACGCTGAAAATGTGAAAGGAACAAATACTTTGAAGAAAATGATATTTCGTATCATCTTGAGCATTGCAGGCTTTCTGCTTGTGGCTGAAGGAATCGGGGCAGCAAGCATCAGCAATTTAAACCTTGGCATTGTAATGCCCTTTGTTATCGGAATTCCGCTTATTATTGTCGGGGTATTCTACCCGCTGCTTTCATCGTGGTGGAGCGTCAGCATCGTCGGCAAAATTTTAAAATATGCAATGATTTCTGCGTATGTACTGTTTGCTTTGCTTTTTGCGGCGACAACAACGCTTATTCTTGCAAACTCAAAAACGACTGCCGAGCCGGAGAAGGCGGATGTTTTGATCGTTCTCGGTGCGGGCATACGCGGAGACTTGCCGTCCGTCGTGCTGCGCAACCGCCTTGACCGCGCACTTGATTGCTATGAGCAGAATCCGGATCTGCTCATAATCGTGAGCGGCGGAATGGGTGAAGGCGAGAGCAGCACCGAGGCCTCAGTAATGAAAAAATGGCTTGTTGCGGCGGGCGTACCCGCCGACAGTATAATTGAGGAAGGCAAGTCCCAAAGCACGGAGGAAAACTTTATCTTCTCATTTGATATTATCAACAGGCTGTTCAACGGCAGCGGTGCGGCAGCCGAAAGCAATCCTCGGGTCGCGTTCGTCACAACCCGCTTCCATGTGTTCCGCGCTTCCCGCATTGCAAAAAAACTCGGATACGATGTGAACGGCGTATCCGCAAAGGATTTTTCTCCGCTTATCGTGAACAACTATCTGCGGGAGTGTGCGGCAATTACACAGTACTTTTGCACCGGAAGAATATAACAGAATGACAGCCTGCGGACTGCGGAAAGCCGTTTTCCCCTGCGAAAAAACTTTGCGGGAAAAATCGGCTTTTTTCGACAAAGCAATTGAAATCGGCGTTCGTGTATGGTAAAATCATGTCAGCAGTCAGTTAAACTTATATCGGTCATTGAATCATTCGGCAAATTGCTGTTCCAACGCATACGGTTTTAAAAGCGAACCGATATTCGGTACGCTGCATGACGGGACTGTTTTAATACTGTTTTATTGCAATACACAATACACTGCGGAGGCTGGGTTTGAAACGGGAAGCAAAGGAAAAATATGCGGAGATAAGCGAGGCGATCGAACAGGCGGAAAAGGCGGAATTAGACAGAATACTGGATGACATTGCATCGGGCAGCAAAAAGCGGTTAATACGTATTCGGAATAATGAATCTGACATAGAGATGACTTATCTCAGGTGCAGGCGAATTGCGATCGTGCTTGAATATTTCCGGTTTCGAACGCCGAAGCAGAATGCAGTGCTCAAAAAGGATTGCGACGACGTTATCAAAATGATCGCCTTTAACGAATATAGACTCAACACGGATAAAGCCAATGTTTTCGAGGCGGCGGACTGCGTTCTTGCGTTGTCCGACGGCGGCATTTCGAAAAAGGACGTTGTCGGCGTATTCTCAAAACAACATCCGAATGACGGGACAATTTACGGTGAAAACAACGAAGACACACCGGAACTGCTTTTGAATATCGCTTCATATCTTTTGAAACGGGGAGAAGAGGAGCTTGCGCTCCGCGCGATGCGGTATCTGGTTGAATGCAGCCGCAGGCGGGCAGGAGAGGGAAGTCCGCAGCATCGGGAAATCGTAGCTTCGATTGCTCTTGCGCTTGACACGAAGTATCCGCAATTCAGATACGATATTTGTGCTGCCGAAAATGAAAAATTCGTTCCCGAACCCAACTATGAATACACCGAGGAGGATTCGTTTTTTTACTGGGCACTCGGATTGGCGGCAAATTCGTTGGGAAAAAACGAAGAGGCGTACGAGGCGTTCGATAAATCATACGGAATATGTCAAAAACTTTTGGGCGAAGATAACTGGTTCACGCAGCTTGTATGCAGAGAGCGTGCAGTCCTGGCGATCGCGCTTGGGAAGAATACCAAAGAAAACGTCGATAAACTCCGCATTTTCCTTGAAAAACTGCAAAACGGGAAATTCTCCGAAATAATGGATGGAAAGCTTGCTTTGATCTATGAAGCAAAAACGCTGTATGTTATCCTTCGTTTCGCTGTGGAAGGCGAGGAATGCCGGGAATGCAAGCCGTATTTGGACAGGTACGGTGAGCTGTGCGACGTATTCGGCAAAGATTCAGGCGAAGTTTGTATTAACAGAAGGTTTTATTTCAACGCACTCGGATTGTATTGGATGACGGTGGGTGAGCTTTTCAAAGCGGAGCAATGGTTTAAAACTGCACTTGAGGAGGATAAATGTGAATCGGGAACGGAAAATGACGTCTCCGATGTCGTGATCAAGCTCAATCTTTGTACCGTTGCCATAAGGCAGAATGACCTGGAACGCCTGTGTGCTCTTCTTTCGGAGCTTGAAGAAATGAAGGAGGAAGATGATTCGGAATTTTCCGACAGATGCAGGTACATGATGCAGTTTGGCATCTGTGTCTTATATGATTTGGATTACTTAGAATTTGACGAGGAAACGGCGGAGCAGTTCAAGGAAGACATCGATGTTTTGAAAGAAGACATAATCAAAAACGAAGTATCGGACAAGCGCCGTGCCGCCGAAGCCGCAGTGAGCGTATACATGACGGCGAAGCTGCTGATTGCAAGCGATTTTGCAACCGAAGCGGAACGCGAAGAGTATATGCGGCTGATTGAGCGTGTGACTGAGATTTATGCTCCGACATTGGAACCCTCAAGAGTGGCTGCGATCAACGCAACGACAGCCGCGATTGCGTGCTTGCGTCATGATTACCGTGCGGCATCGGGATATATAACTGCGGCCGAGGAAGTTGCGGACAGTACGGAGGTTATGCCTGTAGCACTTGTGGACTTGTATACAAACAAAGCGGTTATCCTGTTCGCACTGAACGAAGAGCAGAGGGCAGCGGAAAGTGCGAAAAAAACATTGGAATGTATCGAAAAACAACGCTGTGAATATGTAAAATACTGCAATGATAAGCGTCTGATAGGTATAATGACATTTGCTCAGCGTGCGTTTTTAACGGTCTACGGCGTGCTGCGGGAAGTTATCAAAGACGATTGGGCACTGTATGAATTTGTAATCCGCAACAAAGCGTTGGCATCGTTGACGGGCAAGGAGAGAAATCGCGTTATTCAGAGCGGCAGGATGGACACTTCTCTTGCAAAAAAGATTCGTGCCGCGCAGGACAGGCTTGCAGAGATTGAGGCGCGGGGCGTGTTTGTCGATTCATCCGCGGATTATGAAGCGGAAAGAGAAAAACTGCGTGAGATGGAAGCGGAGTTTGCGGAAGAATTTCCCGAAGATACGGTATTTACGGATATCACGGCGGAAGCCGTCAAACGAAAGATCCCGTGCAATTCGGTAGTTGTTGAGTATTCGCTTTATTTTGAGGCGGAGAAGGCGGATTCACCGAACGAAGAAACAAAGGCGGCGTTTGACGTTTTTGTGATTCAGAAGACGGAAACGGATTGCAGCATCCGCCGGGTTGTTATTCCGAATGCGTCGGATATTGTCGAACGGACAGGAAAATTCAACATGATTCTTCAAAAAGAAGCGCAGCATGAAGCCGATTCCGATGATTTGGATGAGAAGGAGCGGCTGCGTGCATCGCTTTATCATGACCTGATTGAACCGGTTGAGGGATTCATGGCGGGGTTTGAAACGGTTTGGCTTGCGCCGGATAATGTGGCAGTCAATTTGCCTTTTGACGTGTTGGGAAGGTCCCAAAGGGATATTCCCGGGGATAGACATAATTTCGTTATCATTGAATGCTCAAGGGACTTTCTGTTCGGCGTTGACGGGGCGGCGAACGGCAGCGGAAGCCTTATCATCGGCAATCCGAAGTACCTGCTCAACGAAAAAACGGCATTGCCCAAGGCAAAGCAGGACGGTGATAAAGATAAAAAACACGAATCGGGCGGGAACGAACGCATGGTTTCTTATGCCGATTTGAGAAATCAGGATATTTGCCCGCTGCCTTTCAGCGAGATTGAGGCGAATATGGTGAGCCTTTATTGCGGTGAAAGCTGTTTTGTCGGTGAGGAAGCGAGCAAGAACCATCTGCTGAACTGCGGAACAAAGCGAAATATCCATATTGCAACGCATGGATTTTTTGATCTTGAGGAGGAGACGAATTCCCTTTATTCATCGTGCCTGCTGTTTGCCGGTGCGGGAAACTGGTTGAAAAACGGCAATGCAACGGAAAAATACGGCAACGGCATCGTTACCGCCGATGAAATAAGTCGAATGGACTGCCGAAATGTTGAGCTTGTTGTGCTTTCGGCCTGTTTCGGCGGAATGAACGATGCGGTTTTGGCAAAGGGTTTTTGCGGAATGGTGGGCGGTTTTGCCGCGGCGGGAGTGAAATATGTAATTTCCTGCCTGTGGACGGCGGATGATTTTGCTTCGGCGGTGCTGATGGCCGAATTCTACCGCCAATATAAAGGCCGCAAGCTTTCTCCGCCTGCGGCACTGCGCGCCGCAAAAAAGTATCTGCGGCGGGTCACGATACAAGAGCTTGAGGAGAAAAACTGGTTTGACATTGCATTGAAGAACGGGGAGCTGAGCTCGGAGGCGAGGAAAGCCGTTTCGGAGCTTTCGAATATGCCTCCGAGGTTCGCCCCTTTCAATAACGAGATTTACTGGGCAGGGTTCACCTGCTTCCGGTGCAACTGAGGGAGGTATAGAGATGGAGCAACGGGAACAAAATGACAACAAGCATTCGGAACGCAAACAGCACATTAATGCCGTTATCAAACGGTCGGATGCAATGCGCGAAACGGAGCGGGATATTCGGTCGGCATACGAGGAATTCATGGAGAAAGGGGACGAAGAAACGCGGAAGGTCTTGCACGAAACAATAATGGTATTTTGCAATGCAAAAGTACGCCGGCTTGCTTACAATGCAGGGGGCAAGGTGAGTCCGGAGGATGTTCAAGACGTTGTTAACGAAAGCTGCCTGGCTATGTTGGAAGGACTTGAAAAGCGTAGGTCGGAGAACGAATATATTGAAAATATAATGGGCTATATCAGCAATGTGTGCAGGAATCAATTTGCAAATTTGCAGAGAGAGCGGTTCAATCTGAGGGATCCGGAAACGGGGGAAGGCTATATTCCGATATCATTGGAAACGCCGAGAGAGGACGGAACAACGCTTGGAAGTAACATAGGGGGTAATCCGCACTATGAACCGTGGGATGATGCCCGCCGACAGTTCGCTGCAACGGCAGTGCTGATTTACGTTAAAGCCTTTTTGAGTCTTGAGGTTCCGCCGCAGTCGAGTCTTGCACTGTTTTATGCAAGACTGCTGCCGCATATTCGAGGCTCTGTTGACGATAACAAAACCACATCCGTAAGTGAGGCGTTTAGGGTCATGGGTAAAAAAACGGTGGAAACCCTTGCGGATGAATCCGAACGGGAAATAAAGGAAAACTTTCTGAAATCTCTCGGCTGGAGCAAGTATTTTCGGACACATCTTGACGATGAAATGATGACCGTTACAGGCAATGTGCCGCTGCGAAAAATTGTGTATACGGAGAAGTTCACAACAAGCGAAACAGAACACCGGTCAACCGCCGTGCATAAGAGCTGCGTCAAAAAGGTCAGCGAAATTGTAAGTCAAAATAAAGAATTAATAAAAAGTGCCGAGGATTTCATTCCGGAGTATATACTTGCGAGAGACGGGGAAGTTAAGCCGAGCATACTGTACAAAGCTTTTACGGGAGGCAGAGTATGAAAAACGAACATATTGAATTTGATGAGCTGTACCGCCTTGCGGAAATCGAAGTGCAGGGGGAGGTATACAGCGAAGCGGAGAAGAAGGAACTGCAGCACCTTATTGAGTGCGAAGAATGTTATGAAAAGTATTGCGCTGCTGCATTAAGCCTTGCCGCATTGGACGGAATCAACGCGGAAACGCTTGCTGTCATGGCGGAAAAAGGTGACTTTGAAAAGGCGGAAAGAAAACTTGCCGAACTCGGAATCGATTTTACGGCGGCAGAACAGAAAAATGCCCTCAGCGGTGTGCCCGAAACCGAGTGGGAAAGGGTGGACGGAAGAAATTCGGAATCGGTGATTTCAATAACGTTCCGAAAGGTTCATGATGCAATTGAAGCTGCTGCACAGCAGATAAAACAGGTCGGCACGGGATTCATCTTCCGGTCGCCGGTCGCAGTCGGCGGAAGGGGAGGCGCAGCACGCGGTTCAACCCTTAAAAAGCTTGAAGATGTTGAAAACGCATACAACTGCATAGTTATTGACCCCGCGCTGAAAAGGCTCACGATTCAGCTGGATGCGGCGGAACTTGAAACACGGCAGGTGAAAGCATATGTTGTTCAAAAAGACGGAACAATGCGAAACATTTCGCTTGAATCCGACGGAGATCTTTTGACAGGACGAATTGACGGGATTGTCGGCGAGTGCGAACTGCATATCGAAACCGAATTGTGCGCAAACGCCGATTGCAGGGATAAACATCCCGACGAATGCGACGGTGCGGACAGATAAGATGCGAAATCGCGGCTTGGACGGAGCAATTTAAGTTCTGAACCAAATACGGACGCCGAACTGAAAAGCGGGCAAAGACCTCGGGCAAACGGAGCTTATTCGGGCGTACTCACGGAGTACATGTACTCACGGAGTACCTTTAAACAGTGTTTGCGCGGCAGGATGTCTTTGCCTGCTTTTGCATTATTCGGAAAAAGGCAGAACAACTCTGCATGAAAAACGGCACGGTTATTCTTGCTTGCTGCCTTCGTTTTGCTCAATGCGGCTCTTCCAACTCGGCGAAAGGGCGGCATCGCAGCGGATATCGGAGATTGCCTCACTGAGAACATCGTAATTCAGGCGTGTTCCCCTGCTGTCGGCACGGTAGGTCACGGCGCGCTCCGCCGCAATGCCGAATGTTCCCGCAGTTTCCACCGCATCCATATTTGCGCCGAGAAAAAGGAATTCCCAACCGTATTTTGCTTTTTGCCGCTCGATCATGTTCTTTACTTTGTCAATGCTGTGCCGACGGCTTGCGTTTTCCATGCCGTCGGTTGTGATGATAAAAAGCGTATGCTCGGGAACATCCTCCTCGCGGGCATATTTATGGATATTCCCGATGTGTTGAATCGCGTCGCCGACAGCATCAAGAAGCGCGGTGCAGCCGCGGGGAACATAATCCTTTTCGGTCATGGGTCGGACGGATTTAATGTCTGCGCGATCGTGGATGACTTCGCTTACATTGTCGAAAAGAATTGTTGAAACAAAAGCATCGCCCTCCTCCCGCTGCTGCTTGCGGAGCATTGAGTTAAATCCGCCGACGGTGTCCGCCTCAAGTCCGCTCATTGAGCCGCTTCGGTCAAGAATAAACACAAGTTCGGTAAGGTTCTTTTTCATTTTAACATCCTCCTTAAAGTGTCAGATTTACTGTTTACGGGCATATTTTAACGCTGCCGAGAGGGGAAGGGGTCGCATGAGAAGCGACAATTGAATGTTAACAGGCGGTTTGCGGTACTTAATACGGAATTATCGGAAGATACGCAGCGGCGAGGCTCGACTTTGCGAAAACCCGAACCGGCGGCTTTTTTCCAAAAGAACCCTGATTCTGCACTTCCCTGCAAGCTCTACGCCAAAAGCAAGCAAAAAATGCGGCGGAAAAGCGACAACCCAAAGTGCGGCAGGAGTGGTAGAATCAGGACAATCGGATTTTGATATGAATTATTAATTCTGTTCTGCATTCCGAATTGCAAATTAAGCGAGGAGAGAGTCATGGAAACAATAAGGAGGATTATCGGTGCAGCTCGGGGCGGATTGTTTCGGCATATACAGCCGGGCAGGCTGCTCCGGGCAGCGATGCCGGAGGTGTTTCCCGTAACTGCGGCAGCGGCTTTGCTTGCGGCATACGGAATGCCGGCAGGCATGGGCTCATTGTTCGGCGCGGGAGGGAGTTATGCATTGCCCGTGTTGGGAATTGCGTTCCTTTGCGCGATATGGTGCGCGGGAATGAACATATACCCGGCGTTTGCGGGCACGGTTTTGGGCAGTCTCGCAGGCGGGCGTCCGCAAGGCGCGGCTGCGGCGACGCTTATCCTGCTCTGCACATTTTTGCAAAAGAAAAAGAAACGCCTTCCGGAAGGGATGAGATATTTATACACGGCGGCGGTGCTGACGGTGCTTTACCCGGTTTTCGGAACGCTGACGATACAGGGCGCGGCGGGGTATTTCGGAGGCATATGCGTTTCCGTTGCGGCGGCGGTTCTGATGCGGCATGCGCTCGGCGGGATTGAAAGCATTCTCGGCAGACGGGAAGTTACGGACGAAAGGATCGTTACAATCGCATTGCTTGCGGGCGTCGCCGTCATGGCATTCGGGAAATTTGAGCTTTTCGGAATCAGCCCGGGGGCGGTGGCTGCAGCTGTTTTCTGTATGCTGGCGGCATATTCGAAGGGTATTGCTGCGGTTTCGTGCGCGGCTGCGGCTGCGGTCGGGCGGGTTATGGGCTGCGGCGGGGATCTTGTTTTTGTTGCAGTGCTTTGCAGCTGCACACTGCTCTGCTGCTGTCTGCGTGTTTTCGGAAAATGGGGAATAGGGGGCGGCTTTACCGCCGCTTCGATCGTTTTTGCGGTTTTAATACCCGGTGCGGGAAAGCTGAACATTGCGGAGACGCTTATTGCCGCCGCTGCATTTCTTGCTGTTCCGGATGATTTTTTTGAAAAACTGGATGCGAACCGTCCCGGATACCGTGACGGCAAATATGAACAGCGGCTGTCGGCAGTGACATACAAGCTGAATTCGCTTGCGGATGTGCTCGGACAGATGGCCAAGCTGTTTGAACCGAACGGAAGCGGCGAGCAGGCAGCGGCGGACGGGTTTGTCAACCGCCAGCTTGCGGGTGTTGCAAACTGCATAAAAAAACTTGCTTCGGACGGAGTGTACGGCAGGGGGCAGAAATACCGCATCTCATTCGGCTGCGCCGTAAGTCCGAAGGCGGGGAACAGCGAAACGGGAGACAGCTGCTGCGTGCGTGAGTTTGACGGGCTGCGCATGGCAGCAATCAGCGACGGCATGGGCAGCGGAGGACCTGCGCGGAGGGAAAGCCTTCGGACGGTTGAACTTTTTGCAGCCCTGACGGGCGTCGGGTTTCGCCCGGAGGAAGCGGCGGAATGCCTTAACAGACTGCTTCTGCGGGAAGGGGAGGATATGTACGCAACACTTGATGCGCTTGTGTTTGACACGGTGAGCGGGAGCGTCAGCCTTGCAAAGCATGGTGCGCCGCCGAGTTATATCCTGCGGGAAGGGCGGCTGAGCACGCTCTATGCGGAGGCACTGCCGGTCGGAATTCTTCCGCAGGCAAGGCCCGCTGTGTGCACGGCGCGGCTGCGGAAGGGTGATATCGTTGTTATGATGAGCGACGGGGTTGCGGATGCACTGGGAAAGGAACTTGTTGCTGCCGTGACGGACAGAACACGAAATGCGGGCAGCCCGAAAGCGGCGGCTGAAGAACTGCTTGCCTTTGCGGATGAAAAAGGCGGGCGAACGGATGATATGACCGTTATTGTAGCGAAAGTCGAATAGAATACAATTGGTAATTAAACAACAGAAAACAGCAAAAGCCTCGGGAGAGGACAGAAACGTTTCGCTCCCGTTCAAACGGCATAAAAGTTGAAGACGGTCAATGAGTTAAAGCTGTCGGTTTAAAGCTGAAGGGGGGCGGGAATCGGTTAAAAAAACGAACGAGCCGGGGGCAGAAGCCTGCGGCTCGAAACGCTTTCGGTAAATATAGTTGTTGATTCCTGCGGAATAACCGAAACATCCGAAAGCGCACGGAAGGCAAGCCTGCGCATTCGGAAACAGGCGGAAAACTCCGGTGAGGGAAAGCTGACGGGATCAGCTCTGAAGGATGGGCGAATTGAGTGAAAGCACCTTGGTCTTTTCAAGGTGGGTGCGGAGGATTGCCGCCGCATATTCGCTGTCGCCCGCACGACATGCATCAAGGAGCTTGTAGTGCTCGCCCTTGGACTGCGCGCTGACTTCGGTTGCGGAATAGTAGGGACGGATATAACGATCCACGTTCGCATGGAGCTGTTCGATGAGCTGGAGCAGGAAAGTGTTGCCCGTTGCTTCATAGAGAGCGAAATGGAACTGGAGGTTAAGATCCTCAAGCTTGTTTGCATCGGTTTCGGTTTCGCATTCCTGAAGAATGACGGCAGCCTTTTCAATGCATTCGTCCGTCATGAGCGGAATCGCGGCACGAATCGCACCCATTTCAAGGATGATGCGGGTGTCCATTGCATTTTCAAGCTCCTCACGGGTGAGCTTTGTAACAACGGCACCCCTGTTGGGGTAAATGCGGACAAGACCCTGCGCATCAAGCTGGCGGAAAGCTTCCCTGACGGGAATGTGGCTGACGCTGAGCTGTGCGGAGATTTCGTCCTGACGAAGGGGCATTCCGCCGGGAAGCACCCCGCGGATGATTGCGGTGCGCAGTACCTGGAAAACCCAGTCTCTTGCTGCCATTGACCGCTGCTGCATTTCTTCTGCAATGTCTTTAAGCTGCATAGTAGTTATCTCTCTTTCATATATACATGTACAATGAGTTGCTTGCCTTTACAACCATCCCTATTATACAGGGATTTTATATAATTGTCAACCCAATTATCAATGTTTTTTCGGGTATGATATATGTAAAATGCAAAAAACAGGTCGAAAATGCAAAAAATTTGGAAAATAATGAAAAAATCCGCAAAAATTGTGAACACTGCCGCTATGCCGGCCGCCGCTCTTGAAAAAGCCGGGGATAGGGGTTATAATGTATACGGCGGATTTTTTTTGATTCGCTGCTTAATTGCATTAAAGGAACTGATAAAAAAATGAAAAAAGGCGGCTTCGGCAAAAACAAACCCGTGCTGATAACGATCGTTGCGCTTGTTGTGCTTGCGGCAATGATACTTTTAAGCGCGGGCAGGGGAACTGCAAATTGGTTTGAAAATGCGGTGGGTGCGGTTCTGACCCCGGTGCAGGGGTTTGCCGCACGCGCCTCGAATTCAATTGCCGATTTTTTCCGCGGAGTTTTTAACACGACCGATGCGGATAAGGAGAACGCAAAACTCAAAAGCGAGCTTGCACTCTATAACAAAATGCAGCTGGAACTTGAGGAGCTTAAAAAAGAGAACGAGCGGCTGCGCGGCCTTTTGGAATACTCCGGTTCGTTCGGCGAGTGTTCGGGTGTTGCGGCATCCGTCACGGGGAGGTCAACGGATATTTATTTTCGGGTTTTCACCGTTAATGCCGGACGGAATCAGGGCATTGATGTTGACATGCCCGTGATTTGTGCGGACGGGCTTGTCGGCAGGGTTACGGAGGTCGGCGCAACATGGAGCAAAGTCACGGCTGTGATCGATGCGGAAACGTCCGTCCCCGTAATGGTGGAGCGCACGCGGGACAACTGCATGGTTCGCGGTGTGCTGAACACGGTGGATCCCGAGGCGGGTATGGAGCTTTACTACCTGCCGAGGGACAGAACGGACCTTGTTCCGGGAGACACCGTTATCACAAGCGGCATCGGCGGCATTTACCCGAAGGGAATAAAAATCGGCTCCGTGCGTGAAGTGTTGACGTCGGACGGCGAGGCAAATGCGATAATTTCGCCCTCTGTGGATTTTGTTCATATTGAAGAAGTGTTTATCATCACCGGGAACGGGGAAGGCTGATGCGGAAATACGTCATTGCAATTGCCCTTGCAGCGGCATTTTATATTGACACGGTGCTTTTCGGAGTGTGCGGTTCGCCCGTTTTTTGGCCGAACACCGTGCTTGCGGTTATTGCGGCACTGAGTGTGATGGGCGGGGCTGCGCCGTTTGCGGCGGTCGGCATAGGCATCGGTTTCGTTATTGATGTTGTTTACAACAAATATATCGGATTAACATCGCTTTCGCTGCTGATTGCGGCACTTGCCGGCGGAGCGTTCTACAACAAGTTTTATGCGGATAACGTTATTGTTCCCGCAGGCGTTGCAGCCGTTGCATACACGGTCAAAGAACATATACTGCTGTTTACGCTGCTTATTTCGGGCGGAAATTTGAGCAGTTATTTTATGCTTTTGCTCACGCATATCCTGCCGTCCGCCGTGCTGACGGGCGGGTTTGCAGCTCTTGCGCATGTTATTTTCAAAAGAGTTCTGTTCAAGTCGCTTTGGCATCGCGATATCGATTCGAGAGAATAAAAACAAAGCAGCAAAAGGACGTGAGCGGACAGAAAAAACGGGCTGAATCGAAGAACGGAACAAGTAAAACGGGAAGATAAAATCAAAGCCTGAGGCGGAAAGGAAAAATCATGGCGGAAAAGATTGCACGCAAGCCCTTGGGGCGTTTCATTATTCTTGCGGTTGTGCTCCTTATGATGATGGGCACATTGCTGACAACACTTTACGGCCTTACAATAAAAAACGGCGATTACTACACGGAAAATGCCGAAAAAGAGGCAACAAACACCATTGTGACGCGAGGCAGGCGCGGAACAATTTACGACTGCAACGGCCTTGTGCTTGCGTATGATGAAACCTGTTACAATGTCTGCTTTATGCGCGACGGGGACAACCGCAGTGATTACGACAGCGCGGTTTACACCGAGGCACTTATTGAGGCGATAAAAATAATCAACGAAGGCGGAAGCGAAACCATTGACACGTCCTATATCCGCAAAAACGAAAAAGGTGAGCTGTATTACGACTGGGGCAGCGAAAACGAACGCACGATAAAATCACGCTACAAAAACTTTTGCAACGTGTGCGGCTTCGTGATTCCCAAAAAGTATGAAGACGATATCACAAAATGGATCTCGGCGGAGGATGCATATCTGAAGCTGCGCAAAATGTGGTTCATTCCGGAGGAACTGCCGTTTGAAGACGCCGTGAAGGTCATTTCGATTCGGCAGGAGGTGCTTTTGAACGATTACAGGAGCTACGAACCGGTAACCATTGCCCGCGATGTCGGCACGGAAGTTGTTGCAAAGCTTGAAATGGCAAAGCTTGAAGGAATTATAACCGAGCAGAGCACGCGCAGAGTGTACCCTTACGGGCAAACCGCCGCGCATATTCTCGGTTATTGTCAGAAAATGAGCGAGGAGAATTCCGAACAATACATTTCGGCGGGTTATGATTACAACGACTATATCGGCGTGTCCGGTGTTGAAGCAACCATGGAAAAGTACCTGACCGGTTGTTCAACGGAACATCACGGCAGCACCGTTGTGAAAACGAATGCGAACAAATCCGTTATAGAGGTGCTTTCGGTAACTCCGCCGACGGACGGAAGCGATGTTACGCTGACCATCGATCTTTCAATGCAGCTTGTTGTTGAAAACGCACTGAAAGACATAATTCAGAACATCAACCAAAAGCAGCAGGCGCTGATCGACGCCGACGGTGACGGAAGATACGACGGGAAATACGCGGAATATGACGATATAAAGCTCGCAAAAACAGGTGCAATCGTTGTTATGGATGTTAACACGGGCAACGTGCTTGCAATGGCATCGTATCCCTCGTTCGATCCGAACTGGTTCATCAACGGACTGACGCCGGAACAGGTGGATTACCTTATGAAGAGCGATGAAGCGGCGGAAACGACCCCCGCGCGAAACAAAGCAATTTCAATGAAACTTGCGCCGGGTTCAATCTTCAAAATGTGCACCGGGTTTGCGGGGCTGATGGAGGGTGTTGTCGGAATCGATGAAACGATTGACGATGAATCTCCCTATTATGTTAAGGATCCGGAAACGGGCGAAGCCATCATGCAGAACCCGGTCAAGTGCTGGACGAAATATCCGCAGCGGCACAATAACCAGACGATAATCGAAGCGTTGAAGAATTCCTGCAACTACTATTTCTGCGAAGTTGCAAACCGTCTCGGCATAGACAAACTTGCGGATTGGGCCAAAAAGCTCGGGCTTGCAAGCCGCACGGAGATTGAATTGACGGGCGAAGCACAGGGCACTATCGGCGGGCAGCAGGATCTTTACGACAATACAAAGCTGCACAATGAACAGGCCACGAGTATGCCCGGGCTTGTTTTCCGTTCCCTTTGCAAAACCCTGCGCGGCTATCAGACCGTTCGCGGTGTTGAAATTGACGAAGCGGCGATTGAAAAATGTGCCGAAAGGCTTATGCAGCTGCAGGACGGCAGCCTTGCGGGCAAGGGCGATGCGGTTCGAAGCATATTGAGCGAAGAACTGGGCATTCCGGACGGAATCTCACGTTCCCGCAATTGGGTGAACGAAATCACTTCCGTTCTGAACGAAATCCAGTGGAAGTCAACCCTCACAATCCGCACGGGTATCGGTCAGAGCATTCTGCTCGTGACTCCGATCGAAGCTGTTCGCTATGTTTCCGCAATTGCAAACGGCGGCACCGTTTATAATGCGCATATTGTGAAAAACGTTGTTTCATCCGGCGGGGAGACGCTTGTTTCAACCGAACCTTCCGTTTTTAACAAAATCGATGCTCCCGAGGAATATTGGACGGCTATCCGCCGCGGCATGGCGGGCGTTGTTTCACCGGAGGACGGCGGCACGGCGGGTGATGCATTCAGCGAGGAATTTGAGCAGCTTGGCTATCTTGCAAAGATAAGCGGCAAAACGGGTTCGGCACAGGTCGGAAACGTTACCATCGACATTCAGAACACAAGCTGGTTCGTTTCGTTTGCACCGAACGACAATCCCGATATTGCAATCTGCGTTTGTATTCCGAACGGACTCTCGGGCTCGTCCAGTGCGGGTGCAATAGAGGATATAATGACCTATTACTTCAGCAAGCTTGACGCGCGTTCGCCGGAAACGCTTGCGAAGCCCGACGATGTTACGCCGTGACAAGCCGGGAACGGCGCAAAACGTGGAAATCGGAGACGGAGACAGAAATCAAATGAAAAAAACGACTGCAAAATATGAATATGTTCTGTTTGACCTTGACGGCACGCTGACCGATCCCGCGCTCGGCATCACAAACTCGGTGATGTATGCATTGAAAAAATTCGGCATCAGTGTTTCGGACAGATCGGAGCTCTTCCGCTTTATCGGGCCGCCGCTTATGTATTCGTTCAAAACATATTACGGCTTTGACGATGAAAAGGCAAAACTTGCAATCGACTACTATCGCGACAGATTTGCCGCCGGCGGAAAATTTGAAAACGAGGTTTATCCCGGCATTGCAGAGCTGCTTGCGGAGCTTCGCTCTGCGGGCAGCAGGATAATACTTGCAACAAGCAAACCGGAGGAGTTTTCGGTTGAGATACTGGAGCACTTTGATTTGCTGAAATATTTTGACTTTGTTGCGGGAAACACGCTTGATGAGGCACGCCCGGAAAAACGGCAGGTCATTGAACACATTTTGAACAGCGTTCCGGATATTCGCCGAACGCTGCGAACGGCGGAAGGAAGGCCTGCCCTTGAAACCAGCGGCACCGTTATGGTCGGAGACAGATGCTATGATGTGACGGGCGCGGCGGAGTTCGGAATTCCCGCTGTCGGTGTGCTGTTCGGTTACGGCACAAAGGCGGAGCTTGAGGAAGCGGGTGCGGCTGAAACGGCGGCAAGCGTTTCAGCCCTGCGGAGGCTTCTGCTTGAGCAATAATAAATAATGCGGTCAGCGAAAAAAGCTGAAAAGCCAAAAAGCGGGACGGATATAAACTCCGAATCCGCTTTTTTCATTGCCGTGAGGTATCATGACATTGCCGTGATTTCCTTATATAACTCGTTGATAATTTTCTTTTCTAACCTTGAAATATAGCTTTGGGAAATGCCGAGCATATCCGCAACCTGCTTTTGTGTGTATTCGCGGCAGCCGTTCAGCCCGAAGCGAAGTTCTATTATGCGCTTTTCCCGTGCGCCGAGTTTGTTAAGCGCAATATGCAGCAGCTGCCGGTCAACTTCATCCTCAATGCCCTGCCCCACAACATCGCCGTCCGTGCCGAGAATGTCGCCGAGCAAAAGCTCGTTGCCGTCCCAATCCACGTTCAACGGTTCGTCAAGACTGACTTCAAGTTTTTGCTTTACGGTTTTGCGCAGATGCATAAGGATTTCATTTTCGATGCAGCGGCTTGCGTAGGTTGCAAGCTTGATGTTCCTGTCCGCGCGAAATGTGTTGACGGCTTTGATAAGTCCGATCGTGCCGATCGAGATGAGGTCTTCAATGCAAACACCTGTGTTTTCAAATTTTTTCGCAATATAAACAACAAGGCGAAGGTTATGTTCGATCAGCGTGTTTTTCGCCTGCTCCGCTGTTTCGCGGGCAGCGGGGGAGTCGTCCGCGTTTGTGAAAAGCAGGGTCAGCCGCAGCTCTTCTTCTTTCGAAAGCGGCGGCGGCAGAGAAACGCCCGTGCCGATATACCCGAGATCTGCCGGGATTCCGAGTTTTCTGTAAAGCTTTGACAGCAGCTTCCTGATAAAATTCAGCATATTCAGTCCTCCTTTTCGACTTTTGAACTTTTTGAATAAATGCGGTTTGAGCGAAAACACCGACCCGCCGCAGCGTCTTTTGCAGAAAAGCCGCAGCGTCTTTCGCGGAGAAGCCGCAACGTCTTTCACGGTAAATTTGCGCTGCGCTGCGGGCGGGCTGCATCAACCGCCAGAACGGCGGGAACAAGCGCGGCATCAAGCTTTGCACCGACGGCAAGAATTGCTTCAACGGGACAGCCGTTAATAAGCAGTTTTTTGGGCTTTAACCCGAAAAGAAGACTTTCGCCGGCGGCGGTACGCATCGGGATCGGAACATTTGCCGCCTGCGCAAACTCCGAATGCCGTTTCGCCCCCAACACAATGACCGGCAGCCCGGAAATCGGTTCGGAAAGCGCATTGCCCGTGTCGATAATGCCGAGACATTCGGCCGAGAAAATGCGCTTGTCTCTTTTTAAAATTGTTATTCCCGAACTTTTGCTTTCATGACTTGATTTGTTTTTTTCGCACCGGTTTGAGTTCGGAGCGGCGAATTCGTATTCAATATGAACGATTTGCTCGTTTCGAACCCGCCGGGAAAGGATTTTTCTGATGCTGCGCGGCATAAATGCGGCGGCAGCGGCACCCAAAAGCGCGGCGCGAAGGGGAATTGCTCCGTAAATGACGCCGCCGCGGAGAGTTCCGCCGAATGCAAGAGCGGCGAGCAGCACCGCCCCGCCTGCAACCGCCGCAGAGAGGAACAATGCTGCGGCGGAATGCATAAGCTCGCGAAAGCTGTGCGGCGGGAAGGCAAGTGCCATAAGGAGCGTTGAGGCAAGTTTTACGGGAAGGGTTATGAACATTGTGCCGCCCGCGGCGGCAGCGGCGGCGGCCACGGAAGCGCTGTCCGCAGAGGCGGCGGAGGCAGAGGCGGCGTAGGGATCCTCATCCCACTGCTCGGTGCCGCTGGCATCCATGATGTGCAACAGGGCGGCAGCCAGATCATGCAGACCGTTCACATCGTCCTCGTATTCGTTGAGATACTCCGCCGTGCTGGGGTTGTAGCTGTCAAAATCGGGTGCGCCGATCTCCTCGCGGAAGCTGTGCCAGTAGGGATGCGCCAGCGTCAGCTCCACGGCGAATTTCTCCACCGGCTCCTTCATGTCGAAGGTGGGGCGGAAGCGGACGGGGCGGTGGTCGTCATCGTCCCGGTGCATGCGGCGATCCATCTCCTCCATGCGCTCGTAGTCGTGCACGTCCATGTAGAAGCGGTCGATGGCCGGCTGCATGGCGGTCACTCTGTCCGGCACGTCGCTGTAATGGCAGTACAGCACGCCGTCCCTGGCCTCGAACAGCGGGCGGCCGTCCTCCGTGATGCGGAAGGACTTCAAGTTTTCCGGGCCGAACACGAAGCTGTCGCCGGCGCCGAAGCGCAGCAGGCGGTGGTCGGTGTCCAGCACCAGCGAACCGCTCAGGAAGCCGAAGCTGCGGCGCATCGTCTCGGTGAAAGCATCCCGCAGGGGCTTGTTCTCCTCGTAGCAGGCCATGTACGTTTCCAGATCAGCCACGCGCATGGTGTCCAGCGTGCCGCCGGGCAGGTCGATCTTCGCCGTGCACTCCTTGCACAGCGGCATATCCTCCACCTTGGTGGGCAGCAGCCGGGGTGTGGGCGCGCCGCACAGCGGGCAGAGCTTCTTGTTGTTGCTGAACAGTCCCATGATCATATCCTCCTCATGCTATGCTGTTTTCTGACTTGTACCGCAGCCGCATTCCGGCATGTCCGGCTCCCGGTGGAAGCCCATAAGATAGCCGGGGACGTGGTTCAGCGGTCGGCGCAGTGTGTTGTTGTAATGCTCCGCCGCCTGGCGGTAGATGTCCTCGCAGCGGCGCAGCACCTGCGCTGCATCCGCGTCGCCGGAGGAGCCGGCGGCACGCCGCCGGCAGGAATCCATCTGACTTCTGGCGCTCTCCACCATGCTGTGCTGCTCCCGCAGACGGCGGCGCACCTCCCAGAACCACAGTATGACCAGCACGGATGTGCTGATGAGCGCTGCGATCCAACCCATATACATTGACCCCCTTCCGCAGGGATGCCTCCCCCTGCGGCTCACATCATAGCAGATGGGCGGAAAAATGTGCGCTCCCATTCCTGAAATGCACGTTGGCACCCACGAAATGCAAAATCGCGGCTGACAAGTCCGGTTTTCTGTGGTAGAATACCCGTGCATGATCTGCAAGACAGGCACAGGAGGGACTGCCATGTATATCGCTGTATGTGACGATCAGATCGAGGAGCTGGAAAAGGTCATGGGACTTTTGCAGGCGTGGCAGACCGACCGCCGCGCCGCCGTCCGGCTCCGCTCCTTCCGCAGCGCCGGAGAGCTGCTGGACGCCGCCCAGAGGGAGCGCTTTACGCTGTACCTGCTGGACGTGCTCATGCCCGGCGTGACCGGCATGGACGCCGCCCGTGAGATCCGCAGCTTCGATGACGCAGCGGACATCGTGTTCCTGACCACCTCGCCGGGCTTCGCCTACGAGAGCTACGGCGTGCGGGCGCTGGAATACCTGCTCAAGCCGGTCAGCGCCAAGCTGCTGTTCCCGCTGCTGGACAGACTGTACCAGCGGGAGCAGAACCCGCAGGATGGACTGACGGTGCGCTCCGAGGGCGTTCTGGTGCGGCTGCCCTTCTCCCAGCTGAGCTATGTGGAGGTCATGGGCAAGCACCTGTTCTTCCACATGACGGACGACTCCGTACACGAGGTGGTGGGCGCGCTGAAGGAGTACGAGGGCGCGCTGCTGGCGCGTCCGGAGTTCATGCGCACCCACCGCTCCTACATCGTCAATATGCTGCAGGCGGAGAAGCTGTCCCCCGCCGGGGTCGTCACCTTCTCCGGCCGGAGCGTGCCGGTGTCGCGGCTTTTGTACAACCAGCTGCAGAAGGACTATCTGGAGCTGCTGTTTTCCGGGAGGGACGCATGAAGGGCGTATTTGATGTGACATTCCAGTCGGCGCTGGACGTGTTCAACTACGGGCTGGTGCTGATCTACGGGCTGGCACTTGATGTGTTCATCTCCGGCGGCTGCGATACCCCCCGCCAGAAGCGTCTGATCGCGTACCTGTGCCCCTGCTTTCTGGTGGTCCAGCTCTTGGGCTGGCTGGCGCTGGGCGAGCTGGCTGTCAAGCAGATCTACCCCCTGATCGTCCATCTGCCGCTGGTGCTGATTTTGGTGCTGGCGCTGAAAAAGCCCTGGGGCATCGCCATCGTCAGCACCGCCACCGCCTATCTCTGCTGCCAGCCGCCCCGCTGGGGCAGCATGGCCGTGGAGGCCCTGACCCACAGCGCCGTGGCCGGCAATCTGGTGTATATCGTGCTGCTGAGCGGGTCGTTCTACCTGTTCCGCCGGTACTTCGTGGCCGCGGCCTACGGCGCGGCGGACCAGATCGGCTTTGAGGGGCTGCACCGCCGCTCGGACATCGGCCAGAAGGCGCTTGCCGCGCTGTGAGCCACAGGGAGGAAACGTTATGGTATATCGCATTTATGTGGAAAAGCGTCCCGAATACGCGGTGGAGGCCAGGGGCATTTTGTCCGAGATCCGTCATCTGCTGCGCATCAAAAGCGTGACGGGCCTGCGCCTGCTGAACCGCTACGACGTGGAGGGCATCTCCGAAGAGCTGTTTTCCCAGTGCTGCGGCACCGTGTTCAGTGAGCCGCAGC
>ERZ857840.1109-NODE-1109-length-32524-cov-5.136469_pt1 | contig 32524 bp, 30 predicted proteins | sample MGYA00519760_ERZ857840 | MGnify/ENA primary metagenome ERZ857840 (study PRJEB31778, sample SAMEA3449371) | human gut metagenome | biome: human gut; feature: human-associated habitat; material: faeces | place: United Kingdom | collected 2010/2012 ... | reverse complement strand
CCACTGCTCTGATTTTATTTTCAAAAATGTCCTATTTGATATTGCAATTTAGATTCCGCGGAGAAGCTCCTTCGTCGCATCATCGACGCGTCTGCTCTCGATCGCCTTGCATATTGCCTTTTTTCTGACCCATTCGTCGCGCAGACCGCCCGAAAAATACGGCAAAGCCGCCTCTCTCTGCTTTGCAAGCGCCGTCGCGAAGTACCATGCCTGCATCATTCTGATGTAATACTCCTCCGACCTGATCTCAGCCACCCGACGAAGATATTCCGGTTTGAAATCGCCGTCTAAAAAGTGTGCCATCAGCACCCCGATCCCGAACCTGACGGTATACGTATGCTCTAACTCCGTCCAGCGGTATGCGTCCGCAGCAAGTCTCTCATGATTTTTTGCAAACACACCCGGCGAAAGCTGGTCGCAGGTCGCCCAGTTGTCCACATACGGCAAAAATTCATCAACCGCCGCAACGCATTCGCCGTAATCCCTGATGAGTGAAACGACAAATGCGTGGAGCTGATTTTCATCAAAATACCTGTGCGGCAGCTCCCGCAGGAATTCCGCGTATTCTCCCGTCCCGTAAAGCTCCTTCGCAAGCGCCCTCAGCGCCGGCGTTCTCACTCCGATGAAACCGCTTTTGTCAAGCGTCGGGATGAGCGACGAATTGAACTCGCGGTACCCTTCGTCCGCAAGCGCAAAAAGCCTCTCCGTCACGCCTGTCATATGTATCTCCTGCTGACACGGTTCCTGACCGAGCAGAGTATCTCGTAATTGATCGTTCCCGCAAGCTCCGCAAGTCTGTCCGCACTCTGTCCGTCGCCGAAAATGACCGCCTCGTCGCCGACCTCACAGTCAATGTCCGAAACATCCGCCATACACATGTCCATGCATATCTTTCCCACCATTTTCGCCTTTTTCCCGCGTATCACAACGTCGGCTTTACCCGAAAGCGCGCGAAGAAGCCCGTCGGCATATCCGACCGAAAGCGTTGCCACCGTCATGTCGCAATCACTGACAAACGCCGCGCCGTAGCTCACCGTGTCGCCCTTTCTGATGTGCGAAAGCTGAACGACATTCGCCTTCAGCGTCATACACGGCAAAAGCCCTGCAGCATCGGTAACTCCCGGATTCGGCGACAGCCCGTAAAGCAGAATACCCGCCCTGACCGCATCGAGATGCATTTCCGGAAAATTCACGATCGCTGCCGAATTGCAGCAATGCCGCATACCGAGCCCGAGACCGCCTTTCTCACACAGACCGCAAAACGCCGAAAACGCCCCGAACTGACGGCGCGTCATGGAATCATACGGCTCGTCCGAGCAGGCGAAATGAGTGAAAACGCCCTCGCATTTCAGGCTCTTGTTCTTCTCCAGCGCATCGCGTACCGCCTCGTATGCTGCCGCGGTATCCTCTTCCCCATGGCAGTAAAAACCGAGCCGGCTCATACCGGTATCTATCTTGATGTGGATCCTCACCGGATATCCGAGTGCACCCAGCTCGTCCGCATATTCGCGTGACGCGACCGACTGTATCAGGTCAAATTCGTGAAGCCGCTTCTGCTCCTCCGCAGTGCTTATGCCGAGCACGAGAATATCACCCGCAATGCCGCTTTCGCGGAGCGCCGCGCCCTCGTCGGCAGACGCAACCGCAAACATATCGCCGCCGCACCGTTCTATAACGTGAGCGCATTCGGCGGCGCCGTGTCCGTATGCATCCGCCTTAACAACGGAGATAACACGGCTGCCGCCCGCCATCGCGCGTATTTTCTTAAAATTATGTGCAAGATTTTCAGTATTTATAATGGCTTCAGCCCGATTTTTCAGCATCCTGAACCGTTTCCTTTGATTGATTGGATTCTTCCGCCGACACTGCGGAGCTTTGCTCCTCCGCCTGCCTGACGGTTATGTTATATACCGTTTTCTTCCCGCCACAGCTAATCTCAGCCGAGCTGAAGTGCGCTTCGTCGATGTAATAGAGCGTACATACCGCATCTCCGCAAGCGGCGGATATGGTCTTGAGGTCGCCGTCGCGCCCCGTGACGTATGTACCGTCGTCAAGCGCCGTCCTGACCGCGTTTACGATGTCCGCAAGCGCAAACACCTTACCCGCCGACGCTTCGGGAAGCGGCACCGTCATACCCTTGTACGACGCCGTAACCCCGTTTTTGTTCTTCACGAGGTCGAGTCCCGAAAGCGTGCGCGGAGCCGTCATTTTTGCCGTCGCGTTTTCGTTGGTTTCAAGCGTCAGCACAAATGCCAGCTCGCCCGATTCCGCGTCCAGCGTCAGCGGGTACTCCAGCGCTTTACGCAAAGCATCCGTACCGTCGCCGCCCGCACAGCCGCAAAAAAGTGTCAGAGCCAGAACGGCGGAAAGCAAAACTGTTATGATCTTTTTCAAAAAGCACCACTCCGATAATATCATTAATATTGTCGGAAAAGCAGGTGCTATCCCAAAATACGCCCTATTTCCCGCGGCAGGTCGTGAGGCAGAACGCCTCTTTCACCCCACACAGCGGCAAGCCTGTCACCTGCGAGCGCATGCGCATAAACGCCGACACACGCCGCCTGATACGGCGACACACCCTGCGCCGCAAGCGACGCAATAACACCGGCAAGCACATCACCGCTGCCGCCCTTGGCAAGCGCAGAACACCCGACCGGGCAGATACTGACCTGTCCCGTCGGCGATGCAATGACCGTGCGGTTGCCCTTCAGGACAAGGACGCATCTGAACTCCATCGCAAACGACCGCGCGCATTCCTCGCGGTTCGCGTTGACATAGTCGACCGTGCGCCCCGTAAGTCTTGCCATTTCGCCCGGATGTGGAGTCAGAATGATGTCGCCCTGCATTTCCGTCAGTACATTTATATGCGAAGCGATGTAATTTATTCCGTCCGCGTCAATGATAGTTGTGATGCGCTGCTGCTCCCTCAGAATGTCTCCGAGAACGTTGTCATAAACCCTGCCGATACCGCAGCCAACCAGCAGCGCGGTATATCTCCTTGACGGTTTGCCGCTGAGGAACGGCACAAAAACAGGCTCCGAAAGCCGGTTTTTCAAAACGCCCAGCGTTTCGCTGTCGCTCATGATCATAAGCAGACCGACGCCGCTCCTGAGCGCTCCCATCGCCGAAAGATACGCCGCTCCCGTCATATTCGGCGAGCCGCATATCGAGAGAAGCGTGCCGAACGTACCCTTGTTCGAATTGTCCGGACGCTTTCCCGCAAATCCGAGAACGTCGTCCGTCAGGATAGCTCCCGCCGAGCATATGTCCGTCATTGCCTCCTCCGGCACACCGATATCGCACAGCACGACCCTGCCGCAGAAGCCGTATGCCGGATAAGACACCGTCGCGGGCTTGTTGACGCTGAACGTGCAGGTAACATCAGCGCTGACACAGCCGTCGGCATATCCGCCGTCGGCATAAACACCGCTCGGCATATCCGCCGAAACGACAAAAGCGTCACTACCGTTGATAAGCTCCGTCAGCTCGGCATAATCGCCCGAAAGCTGTCCTCTGAATGAAAAGCCGAAAAGCGCATCGATTACGACCGCCGAGTCCGCGATAACATCCGCGCACTGCATGGGTGAATCGGCATAGTGCAGCGTTTCACCGCCCATCGATGCATAGCGCTCCGCAAAAAAGCGGGAGGATTCGCCTCTCGGCGGTGCAGACGCAATGACCGTGACGCTGCGCCCGCCCTCCGCAAGCATTGCCGCGGCGGCATAGCCGTCGCCTCCGTTGTTGCCCGAGCCGCAGACGACGGCAATGTCGCCGTCAGGTACCGCCGCGATGACCTCGCGGTAAATCGCTTCTCCGGCTGAGCGCATAAGCTCCTTTTCACTGACTCCGAACCTTCCGGCGGCAGTGTCAAGCAGCTTCATTTGTTCTGCGGTAAGATAAATACTGTCCCAAATCATAGAAGTCTCCGGTGTACGGGGAGTCATACAGATCTCCCACGGTAATGAATTCTCACCGCACGCACACCACGGCACACGGCTGCACGGGCAGCGTCGGTCGCGGATTGTGCTGTGATGTTTTTATTATTATACACCTTTTTCTCTGATATTGCAACATCCCGTTCCCGTATTATATCCGAAAATTCCGCCGAGAATTGCCGAAAAATCGGCATTTCCCTCCGCCGCAACGGGCATGATATAGGTGTAAAGATACCTGTACCCGAGAGCAAGCGAAATTTTGTCCGCAAACGGCAGGAACCCGCGGAATGAAGTACACGCCGGCATCGTACACGTCTCTCCGTCAACAGCAACATAAAGCCTGCCGTCCTCTTCGACCGCAAGCGCGTTTCCCTCGGTATATTCATCGTATCCGAGAAAAACTGTGCCGCCGCGCGAGGTATTCAGCGTGCCGATATAGCCGCCGCTCCGCGTGCATCGTATGATGCGGTGGTCATACGTCACATCAAGCAGCGCCCCGTTCACCGCAACCCCGACGTAACGCGCGCTTCCCTCTCCGGCAGGACATATCGCCCCCGTCTCGCGCATATTCGCATCAAGATAATAAATGTTCCGCCCGCACCCGCCGCCCAGCGCAAGAAATCCGCCGGAATAAGCATCGCTCCTGAGAGCTTTGTAGGGTCGCACCGTATTGTAGCACCCGGCAGGCTGACCGGAAGCATCAAATTCGTAAACGACGGTACGCACTCCGTCACACGCATAATAGTTTTCGCCGTCGTATGCGACACAGCTCGCCGCAACGCCGTCGGGCAGTGTTATCGTAATACCGTTCATGGAAAACACCTCGCTGAAGTATATGCAATAGTCATCGCTTTTGCCACAGACAGCTCGCCGCAGCCCGCTCTTCACACGTGTATGACGCCGAAGCCTCAAAAAAAAACGTTCATATACGGTTCATAAAATTCCGTATTGCTTTTTCTTTGAAAATGTATATAATTAGAGTAGAATGTTTATTTGCCATTCCCACTCCAAACTGAGGTGATTATCCTATGTTCAAAAACAGAAAAAACAACTACCCCTTATATAACATACGCGACCTCGGCTCTCTCCGCCAGCTCATTGACGAGGGCGCAACGATGTACGGCGAAAAGCCCGCATTCAGATACCGCACAGGTAAAAGCATCACCGATGTCAGCTATATCGAGCTGCGTCATCAGATGGATTCTTTCGGCACGGCTCTTTGCGTACTCGGACTTGAAAGCAAGCATATCGCGATAATCGGCAATAACCGCTATGAATGGGCGCTCGCCTATCTCGCAGTCCTCAACTCAAACGCCGTTGTCGTCCCCATCGATAAAGACCTTTCAAACGAAGAAACACGCTACATCCTTGATTTTGCGGAATGCAGCGCAGTGATATATTCAAAATCAGTCGAGGAAAAGATTAACGCCCTGACCGATTCCCTTCCGAATATAACGCATTATATCTGCATGGACGAACCCTCCGTCACCGATGATATGCACTACTCCATGTCTGAGCTTCTGAAGCGCGGCATGAAGCTGCTTGACGGCGGCGACAAGCGCTACCTCGGTCTCAGCCACGATGTTGACGATCTCAAGGAGCTGCTTTTCACTTCGGGCACGACAGGCAAATCAAAAGGCGTCATGCTGTCGGAAAGCTGTCTCTGCTTCAACATCGTCAACTCACAGAAAATGATGTGGATCTCCGACACCTGCCTTTCCGTCCTTCCGTATCATCACGCATACGAATCCACCTGCGGCATTCTCACCATGCTTCACCACGGGATGAGCATCTGCATAAACGAAAGTCTGCGTACCCTGCTTCCGAACTTCAAGGTATATCATCCCACCGAGGTCCAGCTCGTTCCCCTGTTCCTTGAAAAATTCTACCGCGCGATCTGGGACAAAATCGACGAAAAGGGCAAGACCGAGCTGTTCAAAAAGCTCATAAAAACCTCGCGCGCACTGCTGAAAGTCGGCATCGATATGCGCGGAATATTCTTCAGGGATGTGCTTGAAACCTTCGGCGGCAAATGCAAGTCCATCATCTGCGGCGGCGCACCCCTCAAGCCTTATATTGCCGAATTCTTCACCGATATCGGCATAACCCTCATAAACGGCTACGGCATCTCCGAATGCGGACCTCTCGTCACCGTCAACCGTCCCGAATTCCACGATTACGGTTCTGTCGGTCTGCCTCTCCCCGGCGTCGAGCTTATGATTTACGAACCGAACGAAAACGGCGAAGGCGAAATATGCGTCAAGGGTCCCAACGTAATGCTGGGCTACTACAAAAACCCCGAAGCAACCAAGAAGGTCATAATCGACGGCTGGTTCCACACCGGCGACATGGGTCGCATCGGTCATGACGGCTTCCTCTTCATAACCGGAAGAATCAAGAACATGATCGTCCTCGCAAACGGCAAAAACGTCTATCCCGAGGAAATCGAAGACAGACTCGCCGCAATGTCCGAATACATCGACGAGGTCGTCATTTCCTCCGTGGCAAAAGGCGATTCGATGGTCATCAGCGCCGAAATATATCCCAACAGGGCAAGAGCGGAGCAGAAGGGCGTTGCCGATGTCGAAAAGCTCATACACGATACGATAAGCAAATACAACGATGAAGAGCCGCCTTATAAGGCGATCAAGAACATCGTCTTCCGCGACACTCCGTTTGAAAAGACAACGACAAACAAGATAAAGCGCAAATACAACACAAAATAAGGGCAAGAACCCTCAAAAAGGTTGATTTCAGTGAAAAAACCGACTTTTATAAAGAGTCTCGCTTCCCTGCTGACGTTGCTCTGCCTGCTGCTCTGCGGCTGCGGCAATGCGGCGGGAAACAGCACTCCCGACAAATCGAACGATATATCGTTCGAAGAATCACACGACAAAAGTGAAGAAAAGCCCTCCGAAGCGTCCGCAGTACCCGCCGCATCGGAGGAATCGGACATATCTGAAGAGCCGGAGGTATCGGATGTGAAGCCGCAAAAGGAAACAACAAAAATCGCCGTATTCGGCGATTCGATAGCATACGGCTACGGGCTTGCGGACAGAGAAACCGAAGCGTTTCCCTTCCTGCTGACGGCATCGTTGCGTGAAACCGGCAAAGACTTCGAATGCGAAAATTATGCCGTCAACGGTCACACCTCAGCCGATATGCAAAGCGACATTTCAGCCGCCGACGGACTTGACGAAAGTACCGATATCGTCATCATCTCCATCGGTGCCAACAACCTGCTCGGCACTGCAATTGCTACGTTTTCTGCGGTCGCATCGTCCGACCCGCGCTTTTCACCGCTCCTTGACGGAAGCGCTTCTCCGGACCAGCTGATCGCGATCCTTTCGCAGATGGGCGACGCGCTGAAGGAGGCTTTCACATCGGATACTTTCAAAGTCTCCGCGCTCACAGGCATCGCACAGCTGAGAGCCGACATACCGTCTTTCATTTCACAGATACGTGCAAAGGCGCCCAATGCAAAGCTGTATTATCAGACGGTTTACAACCCCTACAAAGGCGTCACGCTGATGCTGAGCGACGGTTCCGTGTTCGATTTCGGCAAAATGTGCGACGAATATATCGCAAAGCTCAACGATGAAATCATCGAAGCGGCTTCAAAACTGCATTATACGCTTGTGGACGTGTATTCCGCATTCGAAAGCGGAGATGTCCGCCTTGTCAACTGCAACATTTCGGGGGACGGCATTCCGAGTATCGACCCGCATCCCAATGCAGACGGTCATGCACTTATCGCGGCACTCTACGGTACGGCACTCCTCGGCTGAATTGCACTCAAAAACAAACAAAAAAAGTTCAAGCGCGCATCCGCGAAAAACGGGTGCGCGCTTTCTTTTGCATTATTCCGGGGATGGATTATTGGAGCATCGATTCCTCGTGCGCCGAAATATCGGTTCCTCATACGCCGTAAACGGGTATTTTTTCACTGCGTTTTACCGCGGAATCAGCGATTTTCAGCTCGTTTTCATCGCATTTCACAGCGTTTTTTGCAGTGTTTTGTCCGGTATGATTCCGGTCAGATTCCGATCAATAGTTGTTTGCGACTCTCTGGAAGTATGCCTGAGGATGTGCGCAGACGGGACATACCTTCGGAGCTTCCTTGCCTACATGGATGTGGCCGCAGTTTGTGCACTGCCAGATAACAACATCATCAGCAACAAACACCTTGCCGTCCTTGACGTTTTCAAGGAGCTTTCTGTATCTTTCCTCGTGTGCCTTTTCGATCTTTCCGACAGCTTCAAAAAGGTATGCAAGGCGGTCAAAGCCTTCTTCCTTTGCGGTCTTTGCAAACTCAGCATACATATCGGTCCATTCGAAGTTTTCGCCATCGGCAGCGGCTTCAAGGTTTGCTGCGGTGCCGGGAATTTCGCCGCCGCACAGCTCCTTGAACCAGAGCTTTGCGTGCTCTTTTTCGTTCGCTGCGGTTTCTTCAAAAATTGCGGCGATCTGTTCAAAGCCTTCTTTTCTTGCTTTGCTTGCGAAATAAGTATACTTATTTCTTGCCTGAGATTCACCGGCAAAAGCGGTCATGAGGTTCTGTTCTGTTTTTGTTCCTTTGAGTTCCATTGCAATTTCTCCTGTTATGTTTTATTTTTGAATACTTTCTTATTGTTTTTGTCTGCATCCGGCGCAGACGCCGCGAAAAATCATGTCACAGCACGACGCTTCAAAGCCATTGGCTTCAAGCAGCTTTTCAAACGGAGCGTCATCACCCGAAACCGCCGGGCAGTCGATTATTCTGCCGCAGACGGTGCAGATCGCATGGGAATGCCCGCTGATATCCGCATCAAAGCGGTCGCTTTCGCCCTCGACGACGATACGTCTGAGAAGTCCTTCACTGTTCAAGGCGTTGAGCAGCCTGTAAACCGTTGTGAGGCTTATGTGCGGAAGCTCGGTTTTCACGGTGTCATACACATCATATGCCGTCGGGTGGTCGCATCTGCTTTGCATATTGCGCATTATTGCAATGCGCTGCGTTGTGTTACGTTGCATTGATTTCTCCTGATTAACAGTAACCATTGCTATTAGTATAGCACTTTTTTTTGTTTTGTCAAGGGCTTTTTGCAAAATTTCTTTGAAAAATGAGAAAAACGTTGCCTTTTGCGGTGTCGGGGACGGGTTTGCGGAGGTTGCCGGGGAGTAAAAAAACGGGTGCAAAACAATGGGAGTAAATAAAGCGAAGGGGGTGTAAACAATGGGAGAGAGTAAAGCAAAGCGGTGTAAAACAATGGAGTGAGTAAAGCAAAGGGGGAGGAAGTAAAACAAAGGACGCAAAACAATGGGAAAGAGTAAAGCAAAGGGAAACAAAACAAAGTGGCGCAGACAATGGTGCGTGAAAGACGGATGTGTGAAACAAAAGGGGTAATGAAGCAGGAGGGAAGCAAGTGTGAAGCGGGGGAATGCGGGGGCATGGTGAGAGAGCGGGGCGAGGTGAGGACAAAATGGGGCGAGGTGAGGACAAAATGGGGCGAGGTGAGGACAAAACGGGGCGAGGCGAGGGCAAAACGGGGGAGCAGAGAGTGGGCGGACAATGAGATGGGGCGGCGATGGAAGGTAAGGAAAGGCGACGGAAGGTATTGAAAGACTATGAAAAGTGATGAATGCAGAGAGCGGAAAGGGGGCGGGAAGTTCATCTATTGATTTAAGGTACATTAAATTTTTGAGAATTAATGTTGACAAAATGCAAATATTATGATATATTACATTTGAGGTCAATAGATTCAATAGGAACAACATCGCACCGAAGAGTGAGAAGCGCCGAACACGCGCAATCTGCACCGAATTTTCCGGTGTTCCGCGTGCCGTATATCCCGACAATGAAGTCCTTACCGAACGACAAGTAAGAAAACCCCAGTATTTATGCGGGTTTCGGGACTTTCCAAACCGAATAAATTTACCTCTTTACACCAAATTTACACCAATCGGTGCTAAAAACGGTGCAGAGACTAAAAAATCGCATAATTTACGGAATGAATGGGCAGTCCCATAGTGGGATTGCCCATTTCTAATAAAGGATACATTCGTATCTGAGTGCAAAAGGAATGTTTATTATGGAATTAAGTGAAAAATTACAAGAGTTGAGGAAAGAAAAAGGACTCACGCAGGAAGAACTTGCGGAAGCGTTATTTGTGTCTCGCACTGCAATTTCTAAGTGGGAATCCGGCAGAGGAGTTCCCAATATCGAGTCATTAAAAGCAATTTCAAAGTTTTTTTCAGTGTCAATAGATGAGTTATTGTCCGGTGAAGAAATACTTAAAATTGCTGACGAGGATAATAAGCAAAAGGAAAAACATACAAGAGACTTAGTGTTTGGTTTACTCGATTGCAGTTTGATTATGTTTCTGTTTCTGCCTTTCTTTGGACAAAAGGGTGATGAGATTATAAAAGAGGTATCTTTACTTTCGCTGACAGGTACCCCGCAGTATATCAAAATACCGTATTTAATTATTGTATTTGGAATTGTACTTACAGGTGTTTTGCTTCTCGCTCTACAAAATTATGAAGCAGTGTTTTGGTTGAAACACAAACATCAAATATCCATTGTGTTAAGCACAGTTGCTACAATAGAATTTATGATAACACTTCAACCTTATGCAGCCTTTTTCACTTTTGTTTTCTTGGCGATAAAGTCTCTGATGCTGATAAAATGGCGATGATACGAAGCGTGTCGTCAATGTGACGGTGAAATTCTTTTCATTTTTATTCATTCCGCCTATATTGTAAACAGGCGAAAGCCAAATAATTATGGCAAAGGATTGATAAAAATGAAAAAAGAAAAAAGTCAAAAAGTATTGCTTTCAGGAATAGCAATGGTAGTGTTATTTATTTTGTGGACAGTGGCAATAAGCCTTATTGATGTTCAGCCCATCGGGCCACAAAACTCTTCTGTTGGATTTGCAACCTTGAACGGCTTTATCCACAGCCTGACAGGTGTGCATATGGCAATATATACCGTTACGGACTGGTTAGGACTGATACCGCTTTGCTTTATTTTGGGATTTGCGTTGCTTGGACTTATACAGCTTATTAAAAGAAAAAGCTTATTCAAGGTCGATTACAGTATTTTGGTGTTGGGAGCATTCTATATTGTTGTAATGGCGGCATATTTGTTTTTTGAATTTTATGTTGTCAATTACCGCCCGGTATTGATTAACGGTTTTCTTGAAGCTTCGTATCCATCATCGACAACCTTGCTTGTTATGTGTGTTATGCCGACAGCTGTTATGCAGCTAAACAGTAGAATTAGAAATACAAAAATGAAAAGAGCATTTGCCTTTGCTTTAATTGCATTTACTGCTTTTATGGTAATTGGCAGGTTGATATCCGGTGTTCATTGGATTACTGATATTATTGGCGGGGCAATTTTAAGTGCGGGTTTAGTGATGATTTATTATAGTGTAACCACTCTTATTGCCCGACAGGAAAGATAAAATTCTAACTGAGGAATCACTTATTGACCTTGAGAGATATTTTCTCCCAAGGTCTTTCTTATTATTCGCAAACTACACCAATCCCGATTTTCTCAATATAATTGGGATAATCACAAAGGAAGGGGTGGTTGTACTATGACGGGCAGTTTAGCAAGCGTTCATCCGGAGCTTATTCCTGAATGGTCAGAGAAGAATTTACCGCTGACGCCGGATAAGATAACCTTCGGTTCAAATAAAAGAGTGTGGTGGAAAGGTGCTTGCGGACACGAGTGGGAAACGAGCGTCAAAGCTCGCTCAAAGGGCGAGAAATGCCCGATATGCTCAGGAGCGAGAGTAATAGAGGGTATCAATGATTTAGCCACATTGAAGCCCCTGCTGGCTCAGGAGTGGTCTGAAAAGAACGAATTAAAGCCTACTGAGGTTTCTGTCGCTTCTCATAAGAAGATTATTTGGAAATGCAAACACGGACACGAATGGGAAGCAAGCGTTAAAAGCAGAACGGTAAACGGCACAGGCTGTCCATACTGCTCACATAATAAAGTCCTTGCAGGATTCAATGACCTTACATACTGCGCATTGCTACGTTGGGAGTCGGCAATGTGTTATTATCGAATTTTGTCGGCACACATGCCGACAAAATTTTTGTTTTCGGATTTTTTTCGGTTATAAGCCGACAAAATCATCTGCTTTCGCAGTTTTGCCGGGTGCGATAAATCCGGATCTCTTCCCGGTGACCGTGTGGAGGGTTGACAAGCGGTGAAAAATCGGGTATAATAGCCGTGATTGGAGAATCTGATATGAAAAAACGAATTACCGCAATTTACATTGCTTTACTTCTCATCTGCGCGGTGGTGCTTTCGTGCGTGGTGCTGCTGAACCGCGGAAACGCCGGACACATATCCTCACCGGTCATCGACGACCCGTCTTTGCCGGAGGAGGAAAGCTCGCTGCCGCCCGCCGACGAAAGCTCGATTCCGGAAGAGACAAGCGACGATACCCCGAAGGACAGCATTGTCCGCTTCCTCGCCTGCCCCGACAACATCATCCATCCCTCGATCTATTACGACGCGTTGATCCGCGCCTGCGCAAAAAAGGGCGAAACGCCTGTTTTCAACAGACTGCGCGATGCGGATTATGATTTTGCTTCCATTTATGAATACGTTGCGCCGGTAATCAGGGATGCCGATATTGCCTATGTCAATGTCGAAACGCTGATCGGCGGTACTCAGGGTGAAATCAGCGGATATCCCACATTCAACACGCCCGAAAAGGCAGGCTACACGCTCTGCGACCTGGGCTTTGACGTGTTCAATCTTGCACACAACCACATGCTTGACTCGTACAACGACAAGTATCTCATCAACTGCAACAGGTTTTTCACCGACCTCGGCAAGGTCACGATCGGCTATTACAAAAACAAAGCCGACACCGACAACATCAAGATCGTTGAAAAGAACGGCATTAAAATTGCGTTCCTCGCATATACGTTCAGCACGAACGGCGTTTCTCTCCAGCAGGGAGCAGAAACATATATCCCATATTTCAGCGAAGAGCTTATCGAAAAACAGGTCGCACTCGCAAAATCACAGGCTGACGTCATTGTTGCGTCGTGCCATTGGGGCAATGAGGACACGTACACGCCGAACGCACATCAGAAAAAATATGCCGATCTGCTTGTCAGACTCAATGTCGATGTTATCCTCGGAATGCACCCGCACGTCATTCAGCCGATGGAATGGCGCGACCGTCCCGACGGCGGCAGATCGCTGCTCGTATATTCGCTCGGAAACTTTGTTTCGGGTATGCAGGACGGCTTCAACACGCTGGGCGGGATGCTTTCGCTCGACATCGTGAAGACGCCTGACGGCAAAATCAGCATCGAAAACGTCATCTTTGACCCGATCGTGACGCACTATGAGCCGTCAACAAAGGTGAAGAAGGACGACACGGGATACCGCAACTTCAAGATATATTACCTCGCCGACTACACCGATGAGCTTGCAGCAAAGCACAACGTCCCCATTTGGGACAAGACGCACCGTCCCACGCTGGTCGGCGGTACGTTCAACAGACAAAACCTCATCAACACGGTTTATAAATATATTCCGAGTGAGTTCCTCAGAGGAAATTTCTGAGCATATAAAATGAGCCGGACAGTCCTAATGGGCTGTCCGGTTTTGATTTTTCTATGCGTTTTGGGCTTTGAGGCGGTTCTTGTCGTACTGGAGCATATAAAGGCGATAGTATCTGCCCTTTTTGAGCAAAAGCTCGTTATGGCTTCCATGCTCGACGATCTCACCGTGGCTCATTACGATGATATTGTCGGCGTGCTGTACGGTGGAAAGGCGATGCGCCACCATCAGCATTGTACCCGCCTTCATCATCTTCGAAAGCGAATCCTGAATGAGAAGCTCGGTTTCGGTGTCGATATTTGCCGTCGCTTCGTCAAGAATCATTATCTTCGGCTTATGGATTATCGTGCGCGCAAACGACAGAAGCTGACGCTGACCGGCGGAGAAGTTGTTTCCGCGCTCTCTTACTTCCTCGTCAAGTCCGTCGCGGAGCCGGTTTATGAATTTATCGGCGTTGACGTAGCGGCAGGCTTCGTTTATTTCCTCGTCGCTCACGCCGTCCATGCGAAGAAGGATATTGCTGCGTATCGTTCCGGAGAACAGGAACACATCCTGAAGCATCTGCCCGAAGCAGCGGCGGAGGGAGGCAAGCTTTATCTTTCTGATGTTGATGCCGTCAAGAAGTATTTCGCCCTTTTGTATGTCATAGTTACGGCAGAGGAGCGACAGTATCGTAGTCTTGCCGGAGCCGGTGGAGCCGACGAAGGCAACATTGTCGCCCGCGTTGACTTTGAAGGAGACATCCTTCAGCACCCAGTTTTCATCGGAATACGCAAACCATACATGGCGGAATTCGATGCTGCCCTTTACGTCGGTGAGCTCGATGGCGTCGGGAGCATCAACGACCTCCGGCTTCATGTCAAACAGTGTGAAAATCTTCTCTGCCGAAGCGAATGCCGACTGGAGCCAGTTGAACTGCTCCGCAAGGTTCTGGATAGGGTTGAAGAATTTCGAGATGTACATATAAAACGTCACAACGGTGCCGCTTGTTATGGTCTGACCGAGGAAGGAGGTATCGCGTATGTAGCCTCTGCCGCCGAGATACAGCAGGCACATGACGGTCGAAATGTAGAGCATATAGACCGTCGGACGGAAGATGCCGAACACGAACATCTGCTCTTTTTTCGCCTTGCCGAGCCTGTTGTTCTTTTCGGAGAATTCGTCCATCTTCCTGTCCTCGCGGTTGAAGATCTGTATGACCTTCATGCCCGAAAGGTTTTCCGAAAGAAAGGTGTTGATATCGGTTGTGTTGTCCTTGACCTTGCGGTATGCCTTACGCGTGAATTTCCGGAAGATTACGGTGAACAGTATGATGAACGGCACGAAGCAGAGCACCATAAGCGTCAGCTCGTAGTTCAGGCAGAGCATTGCCGCAAGCACCCCCACGATTATGAAGCAGTTTTTTACGAGGTTGACGATGAGGTTCGTGAACATCATGGAAATTGCGTTTGTGTCGTTGGTGAGGCGCGTCACCAGCTTGCCGACGGGGATGGAATTGAGCTGGTTATGAGAAAGAGATTCGATATGGGTGAAAAGATCCTCGCGGAGAGCGGAGATTATCTTCTGCCCTGTTTTTTGGAGTATTATGGACTGGAAATAGGTGCAGACAAGCGAAACGACGAGTATCGCCGCATATACGGCTACACGAACCCAGAGGTATGACAGCTCGAAATCGCCTTTTATGACTTCTTCGATATCGCCTATTATCAGTGGCGAAACAATATCGTAGGCAATGGAAAAAAGCATCAGGAGCAACACGAACACGAAGCTTTTCCAGTATGGCTTTGCGTAGCGCAGCAGGCGGCGGGTGATCTCGCCGTCCTTCATATTGCGGTCAAAGCCTATCGCTTCCTTATTGCCGCGTATGGTGAGATATGCGATCGTGAAGGCGAGCGCAAAACTGCCGATTATCGCTCCGATGACTATGAGAGGATAGAATTCACGCATTGTGTCCCACCTGCCCTTCGTTTTCTTCGGCATCATCCAGCTTTTGCAGGTCGACCATTGTTCTGTATTCGGGACATCCCGCATACAGCTCGTCATGTTTGCCGACAGCGACTATCTTCCCGTCATCGATGAACACGATCTTGTCCATACCCTGCACCGTTGTTATACGGTGAGCGATCAGGATGGTCGTTTTGCCCTTACGCGTCGTGCGGAGGTTTTCAAGTATGACCTTTTCGGTCTTTACGTCAACTGCCGAGACTGAGTCGTCAAGGATGAGTATTGCCGCATCCTTCATGAGCGCGCGTGCAATGGAGATACGCTGCTTCTGTCCGCCGGAAACAGTCACGCCGCGTTCGCCGAGCATTGTATCATAACCTTCGGGAAATTCCATTATGTTATCGTGAATATCCGACAGCTTTGCGGCGGTTTCAACATCGCCATGATTTCCGCCGTCGGTGGCAAAGGCGATGTTGCTTTCAATTGTTTCACCGAACAGGAAATTATCCTGCGGGACATATGCGGCGTATTTTCTGACGGTGCGTATCGGGATTGTGTTGACATCGTGACCGTCGATGAAAAGGGTGCCGTCGGGGACGTTATAAGTGCGGAGTATCAGGTCGACAAGCGTTGTTTTTCCGGCGCCGGTTTTGCCGATGATGCCGACGTTTTCGCCCGCCTTTATTTTGAAAGAGACGTTTTCAAGTACGTCAAATTCGCCGTCGGGATAGCGAAAGGTGAGGTTCCTGAACTCGATATCGCCTTTGAGCGCTTCGACATCGGTGACATTTTCGCTGTCGGTGACATCGCATTTTGCTTCAAGCAGCTCGGCAACGCGGTTCAGGCTTGCTTTGCCGCGCGACGACATATCGATCAGATCGGAAACAGCCATAATGGGCCAAACGATCGCGGTGAAATAACCGATGAATTCGACGAGCTGACCTGCGTTGAAAACTCCGTCATAGACGAGATAGCCGCCGTAGCCGAGTATAACGCATATGACGGATTCGACAAACAGCGTCACAAAAATACGCATCAAAGTGGAGAAGCGTGTGTAATCAACATTGGCTTCCTCGTTTTCACGGTTCAGACTTTTGAAAGCCATAAGCTCACGCGATTCCTTGACGAACGCCTTTATTACGGCGATGCCCGAAAAGCTCTCCTGCGCAAAATCCGACAGAGATGAAAATGCCGCCTGACGTCTGTCCCACTTTTTTGTGAGGTACTTACCGAGGACAAGGCTGCCCGCAAGCAGCATCGCCATCGGTATCAGCGAAAGCAGGGTCAGCATCAGGTTCATACGCGCCATTTTTACGACAGACAGCACGCCGAGGAACAGCGCGTCGAACATCATCATTACGCCCATGCCGACGCATTCGTGGATGGTCTCAAGATCGTTTGTGAAAAGCGACATCAGGTTACCGACTTTGTTTTTTTGGTAAAATTCCTGCGGGAGGTTTCTGCAATGGTCGAACATTGTGCCGCGTATGCCCGTTTCGACCTTGATTGCGGTGCCGAAAAAGCATATACGCCACAGAAAGCGTCCGGCTACCAGCGTCAGGATTATTACTATCATGGGCAGGCATATCCGGTCAAGCAGGAACTCCATGTCGAACACGGTTTTCACACCGTTATAATCAACATATCCGGTGTTCATGCCGTTGACGGTCATTTTATAAAGCTCGGGGACGATGAGCTGTACGTAATCGACGGCAACAAGTGCGGCAAGCCCGAACAGATACCAGCCGATGTATTTTAAATAGTATTTGTTGATATATTTTCCAAATAACATATAATTTTTAATACGCAAACAAAGCTGGCGCGGTTGAAACCGCACCAGCTTATGTTTTTCAGTTTTTGTATTGCGCCTGCAGCATCATGTCCTTCACCTTCATCAGGCGGGTGGTGTTGCCGCGTTCGTTTTCCTCCAGCTTCAGAGTTATTTCCTTGATTTTTGCTTCGAACTGAGGGATCATTATGTATTCAAGTGCGTTGACGCGCCGGCGGGTCTTTTCGATCTCATCGGCAAGCATATCGGCTGTTTTCTCGACCTCGGCAAGACGTATCATCAGCGGCAGCAATGCCGTTGACTCTTCGACGGCAAGGTCAAGGTCGGCGGTTGTATATGCGAAACCGTAGGGATATATATCGGTATCGTCGCCGCCTTCGCCGCTCTTCGTTGCCGCTTTTATCTCATATGAGAAGAGCGGTACGTTGACGGACATGACGTTTTTTCTGCCGACACTGAGCACCCCGTAGGTCTTTGGTGCCATGAGCGCTTCGCTGACTGCCGCGTCACCGAGCTTTGCCGATGCAACGATGAAGGAGCCGTACATACGTGTCACGCCCTCTTCCACCTGAAGTCTCAGACGTTTATTCTCTTTTACCACATCAAGGAACTGCTTCATAAGCTCGTCGCGCTTATCCTTGAGCAGCTTGTGACCGCGCCGCGCCGTTTTGAGACGCTTTTTCAGGCGGGTCAGCTCCATTCTTGTGGGGTTGACGTTTGCTATTGCCATATATCAAAGCTCCGTTTTCTTGTTATAAAGCCTGAACAGCCCTGCCGTGCGCTTGTCGTAAATGAACATCACGGCGGTTTTCACACCGGACAGCTCGATAAGTCCGACGGCGGCAGGCGTTTTTGAAACGCTCCCGCGGTAGTCGTATATCTTAGCGGGGGAATACTCCTTCATTTTCGGTTCAGCTTCCGGCAGTTTTCCGATGAATTCAAAATCAGAAACGGGTACGTCAAGTGTTACCTTATCGGATCCGGAGGAATAGCATTCGGAAAATGCCACGCGGCTGTGCGCCACGACGTATTTATATTCCACGTTGACCTTGCGCCAGGTAAAATGTACCAGTATCCAAAGCAGGAGAGGTACTATTGCGACGACAGGAACGAGCTTCAGCGCCACAAGTGTGCCCGAAATGCCGAGTCCGAGGACGATATACAGCAGGAGAAGCAGTCTCCGTGTGCGGAGGTTTTTGCCCTCCTTCGCCTGAGTCACGACATATTCGGCGCTGTTGAAATCGTTCATGCGGCGTCAGTCTTCCTTCCAGTATTTTTCGAAGAGAGCAGGCTTGATACGCTTCAGCTCCGACTTCGGGAATATCTTCAGAAGCTTCCAGCCGAGGTCAAGGGTTTCCTCGATGGTACGGTTTGTGTTGAAGCCCTGATTAATGTATTCCTTTTCAAACTGCGTTGCAAATTCGGAATAAAGTCTGTCCATGGGAGACAGTGCGGCTTCGCCGAGGACTACGGCAAGTTCCTGAGCCTCTTTACCTCTCGCGTAGCAGGCGAAAAGCTGATTCATTGTGTTGCTGTGGTCTTCGCGGGTCTTATCTTTGCCGATACCTTTATCTTTGAGTCGTGAAAGCGACGGCAGAACATCAACAGGGGGCATTATGCCTTTTTTATGAAGCTCACGGGAAAGGATTATCTGACCCTCCGTAATATAGCCAGTAAGGTCGGGAATGGGGTGAGTCTTGTCGTCCTCCGGCATGGTGAGAATCGGTATCATGGTGATGGAGCCGTCCGAGCCTTCTTTTCTGCCTGCTCTCTCGTACATGGAAGCAAGGTCGGTATAAAGATAGCCGGGGTAGCCGCGTCTGCCGGGAACCTCCTTACGCGCGGCGGATACCTCGCGGAGTGCTTCGGCATAGTTGGTGATATCGGTTATGATGACGAGCACATGCATATTTTTCTCAAACGCCAGATATTCGGCGGCGGTGAGAGCCATACGAGGTGCGGAAATACGCTCGATCGCGGGGTCGGACGCGAGGTTCATGAACATTACCGTTCTGTCGATTGCGCCCGTGCGTTTGAAGTCGGTGATGAAATAATCAGCTTCTTCAAATGTGATGCCCACGGCGGCAAACACAACGGCGAAACGGCTTTCGCTGTTCAAAACCTTTGCCTGACGTGCAATCTGCGCCGCAAGCTCGGCATGAGGGAGACCGGAGCAGGAGAAAATCGGCAGCTTCTGACCTCTTACAAGTGTGTTCAGACCGTCGATGGTCGAAATGCCCGTCTGGATAAATTCGGAAGGATAGTTGCGGGCAGCGGGGTTGATAGGCGTACCGTTGATATCCTCGCGCTTTTCGGGAATTATGGGTGCTTCGCCGTCAATGGGGTCGCCCATGCCCGAAAAGACACGGCCGAGAATATCCTCACTGAGGGCAAGCTCTATTCCTCTACCCGTAAAGCTGACGGAGGAATTTGCAAGATTAAGCCCTGCGGCGGAATCGAAAAGCTGAAGCAGTGCCTTGTCGCCGTCAAGCTCAAGCACCTTGCAGCGGCGCTTTTCGCCGTTTTCAAGGGTAATCGTGCCGAGTTCGTTATATTTTACGCCGCTGACCTTGTCCACCAGCATAAGAGGACCTGCGACTTCGCGTATAGTCTTATATTCCTTGACCATTTTTAGGTTCCTCCTGTCTGTCAGTCATCGCTGCCGACAGCGGCGATTTCGCTGTCGATGGCGGTTGAGATTTCGTTATATGCACCGGCGTATTCGTCGGCGGGAATCATCTTTGCTCTGCCGATACGTTCGCGCACGGGAAGCGCCGAAATTTCATCAAGCGGAGCGCCCTTCTTTATTGCGGCGTCGGCGACATGATAGAACTTCAGGATAAGTCCGAGAAGTGCGTTCTGCTTTTTCAGCGGAGAATAAGCATCCTCAACGGACAGCGCGTCCTGCTGGAGATAGTCCTCGCGGAGTGAACGCGCGACTTCAAGAACAAGTGCGTCGGAATCGGAAAGTGCATCGACACCGACGAGCTTGACAATCTCTTCAAGTTCGCTTTCGCGCTGGAGGAGCATCATGGCTTCGGCGGTCTGCTCATTCCAGTTGGTCGCGACGTTCTTTTCGTACCACGCGGCGAGCTTGTCTTTATAAAGCGAATAGGAATTGAGCCAGTTGATCGCGGGGAAATGGCGCTTGTATGCAAGTGCGGAGTCAAGACCCCAGAACACCTTGACGATACGGAGCGTTGCCTGTGTTACGGGTTCGGAAATATCGCCGCCGGCGGGAGAAACCGCGCCGATTGCGGAAAGTGCGCCGATACGCTTGTCGGCACCGAGACACACGACCTTACCCGCGCGCTCATAGAACTGAGCGAGGCGGCTGGTGAGGTATGCAGGGTAACCTTCTTCACCGGGCATTTCTTCGAGTCGACCCGACATTTCGCGGAGCGCCTCCGCCCAGCGGGAGGTCGAATCGGCGATTACGGCGACGGAATAGCCCATGTCGCGGAAGTATTCGGCGATGGTTATGCCGGTATAAACCGAGGCTTCGCGCGCCGCAACGGGCATATCGGAGGTATTTGCGATAAGGACGGTACGTTCCATAAGGGAAAGTCCGGTTTTCGGGTCCTTCAGGGTAGGAAATTCGCGGAGAACGTCGGTCATTTCGTTGCCGCGTTCGCCGCAGCCGATATAAATAACGATATCAACGTCGGACCATTTTGCGAGCTGATGCTGAACGACGGTTTTGCCGCTTCCGAATGGTCCCGGAATGCAGGCGGTACCGCCCTTGGCGATCGGGAACATACTGTCAATCGTACGGCTTCCGGTTATCATGGGTTCGTTACCCGGCAGCTTTTCGATATAGGGACGCGCTTTTCTTACGGGCCACTTCTGCATGAGCGTCAGGACAATTTTGCCCTTTTCGCCGTTTGCCTCAAGCACGGTGTCGGTGACCTTATACTCACCGCCCTTTACGGCAGTGACGGTATATTCTCCCTTATACATGGGAGGTACGGTAAGGCGCAGCTTTATTACCTTGGTTTCCTGTACATAACCGAAAACGTCGCCGGCGGCAATTTTATCGCCGACCTTGACGGCAGGTTCGAACGTCCACTTCTTTTCATGGTCAAGCCCGGGCACATCAATGCCTCTGGGAATATTCGGTCCGGTCATCTTACGGATAACATCCAGCGGGCGCTGGATACCGTCATAGATGTTGGAAATAAGACCCGGTCCGAGCTCGCAGGACAGCGGCTCGCCGGTGGAGTAGACCTTGTCGCCCGGACCGATGCCGGCGGTCTCCTCATATACCTGAATGGAGGCGTTGTCGCCTCTTATTTCAATGATTTCGCCGATCAGCTTATACTCGCCGACGCGGACGACGTCGGAAATGTTCGCTTCTCGCATACCGGACGCCACGACAAGCGGACCGGAAACCTTTACTATCGTTCCTGTGATCATTATAACTCCACTCTCTTATTTGCGCATCCGGGGAGCGGTGCGCGTATTTACGGTATTCCGCGGGGCGGAAATGCCGTTTCAGTCTTTCAGAATATCCACGCCGACTGCCTTTTCGACGTTGCTCTTGATGGCAGCCATGCCGTAGCCGAGATTGCCCTCAACGGACGGTATGGGGATTATGGCAGGCGTGGGATGGGATTTGTATTTCTGGATGATGTCCTTAAGCACAACGGAAAGGGTTTCGGTGATGAAAACTATTTCATACCCCTCCCTGACGGCGCGTCTGAGCTGCTCAGCGCCAGTCTTTCCGTCAGGTGCGGCAAATGTCGCAAACCCGACAGAGCGGAAGCACTGTATGCTCTGTCCGTCGCCTATAACAGCTATACTTGCCATAAATCAAACCTCAGATGGTCTTGCCGACCTTCTTTGCCGTCAGCAGCAGTCTCAGGTCGCAGAGCCATTTTTCATATAGTATTGCGTAGGCAACGACCTTGCCGCTGCCGAAAATATCATCCTTGACCTTCATGAGTCCGGCGTAATATTTTTCTTCAAGTGCCTTTTCGCATTCCGACGGGCTTGCCTTCTTATCGGCAAGTTCGAGGGCGAGGGTGCCGTATTCGGTGGCGCTCAGCGCTTTTTTCGCCTTTTCCGGCTCCTTCACGAAGAGCATCAGGTCGGGGACGGATATGGCGCCGCCGTCATAGAAGAAGTTTTCCGCGTTTTCGGGAAGTGCCTTACGGCGCTTCAGGCGGAAAGCGGTGCAGAGATTTTTTATATCGGCATCGTTCTTGCAGACGGTGGAAAGATATTCTATTCCGCTTGTGCCGGCGATATCACGGCGGTATTCATACAGAGCGCGGTCAAGAATAAGGTCAACGGTTTGCGGGTCGCGGCTGGCGGACGCTTCGGTCAGCGCCTTTTTCGCGGCGTCGGCAAGAGCTTCAGCTTCAAGCTTTGAAAAATCGCCCTTTGCCGCCATTGAAGCAAGCAGCGCTTCCCTTTCGCCGGTCGGCGTCGGCTTTTCTTCTGCAAACACCTGTGTTTTGACTGCCGTCTTCAGCTCCAGCACCTCCTTACGCGCATTCATATACGCGATGATGGGTTCACTGTTGCTGTCCGTCACCTCTCTGAGAAATGCATACATATCATCGGACTGCCTGTCGAGGGAGGTCATGAAATCTCCGCTTCCGTCGTCAAGCCCCGATTCGGTGAATATCTTCATTGCGTCCGCATACGTTTCCGCCGCCGCAACACGGGAAATCGTGTCCCGGAGCGGCGAACGGTTTTCGCGGACATTTATGGACGACGACGCGAAGATGAAGTCGATGTCCTTCTTTTTACGTACTTTTTTCATCGGTTGTCACCGAACAGGATCTCCTGCAGTTCAGGCTCGTGTTCATTTCTGAAACGGTTCAGAACGGTACTGACACGGCAATCGTAATCAATATCGTCTTCTCTTATGAGTACGCCGCCGTCAACGTACGGAACGAATTCGAGGCGGTCGGTTCCAAGCCTTGTCTGAAGTGCCGCTTTTTGCGAAACGCGGTTTTCCTGAAGATAGACAACGGGATTTTTCAGCTCGCCGCAGCTTGCGAAAAGCGACGCGACGAAGGTTACATAGGGAGCGCCGTCAAGCGCACAAAGCGCTTTTTCGGCATCGGCGACAACGCTGTCAAGTATACGTGCTTTTTCAAGCAGTACCGCGCTGCGCACCGCCTTCTGGCAAACGGCATTTACCCGTTCGTCGTATGCGTCACAGCGACGCTTCATTTCAATGGATGCTTCTTTTTCAATGGCACGCGCTTTGCCGTTCGCCGCTTCAAGGATCGCGCTGACCTCGGACTGCACTTCGGTTTCCTTCTTTGCAACCGCAGCTTCAGCTTCTTCGATTATCTTGCGGCACAGGTTTTCAGCACTGTTCATACGCTGCCCTCCTTTTCAAGAATAAGTAATTTCGTGAAATTTCTCTTACGCGATCTTGCCGAGGAAGAGGAGGCAGGCGAGAAGGGAGGTGAGGAATGCGAATGCTGCATAGGTCTCGACGAGAGCGGCGGAAATGACGCCCTTCATAAAGTCTTCGGGATGCTTGTCAAGAATGGTGACACCGGAAACGGCGACGGTTGCCTGCTTGATTGCGGAGTAGTAGCCGATGATGGTGATGGGAAGGCATGCGAGAAGAACGAAAACGCCCTGTTCGATAGTGAGGACTTTGATGGAATCGGAGAAGAGACCGAGCTGCATGAGAATGATGAAGGCGGTAACGAAGCCGTACAGACCCTGGGTGCCGGGGAGAGCTTCGAGGACGATTGCCTTACCGAACTTGCTGGGGTCTTCATTGATTACGGGAGTTGCGGCATTTGCCACCATCATTACACCCTTACAGGAGCCGAAGCCGGTGATAAAAAGAGCGAGAACAGCGCCGAGAAGCGCGATGTTCGTGCCGGAGAAGAAGTTTGTCAGGAAAGTTGTGAAAAAGCCGGGTTCGGACGCGTTTTTGACGAGATCCGCAAGAGTTACAGATACGGTTGAGAGTTCCATTTTGTTTTTTCCTTTCAGAAAAGCATTTTTATTTTTATTTTATGACGTAGTATTTTTCGGCAGGACGCAGAGGGTTGAAGGGTATTCCGCCCTCGTCATAGAACTTGCCGAAGAATTCTATGTATTGCAGACGTGCGGAATGCACGAAAGCGCCGAGAAGGGATATCGCGAGGTTGAGTGCCGTACCGATGACGAGCATGAGCACGAAGAGGATGATGCCGGCAGGAGTCGGTCCCGCTATCGTGCCGAGCAGGTTCATCACGTTTGCGATGACCGCGCCCGAAAGGCTGAGCGCCATGATACGTGAATAGGACAGGATATCGGAGGCGAGGTTGATCGCGCCGTACAATCCGATAAGTCCCTTACCGATGCGGAGAATGGGGTTTTTCACACCGCGCGCAGACATGAGAAGTATCATGAGTACGCCGGCAAGAGCGACGCCGAGGGCGATCGTCGATGCGACACCCGACAGCGCGAACCACAGTCCGCCGCCGATGAAGATGAACAGCCAGCAGAAATCATCCGCAAACGCGCCGTACACATCACCGTTCTTACACTTGACATAGCCGGAAATCGCAATTCCGGTCAGCACCTGTATGACACCGACGGCAAGCGAGAAATACAGCATTTTCATGGGGTTGTCAAGCGGAGAGAACCAAAGCGAGATATCGACAGCGCCCTTGCCGAGCATATTCTGCGAGAAGCTGCTGGGCAGGTCGCCGAAGAAGCCGCCGAACAATGCGCCGGCAAATATCGTCGAAACGCCGCACATGGCAAACATTTTGAGCATCTGCCTGAAGGTTCCGCGGGGCTTTGCGATCTTTATCATTGCGAGGCAGCCGATGAGAAGCACGAGACCGTAGCCCATATCCTGCATCATGAAGCCGAAGATAAAGCAGAAGAAGAACGCCACGAAAGGCGTCGGGTCAAACGCACGGTACTTCGGATAGGCGTACAGTGCGAGGATGGATTCGAACGGAGCGGTGATCGGTCCGTTCTTCAGAAGCACCGGAGGCTCCTCGTCATCCTTCGGGTCGTCAAGCTGATAGAAGCATTCGAACTTCCCGAGAGTTTCCTCAAGAGTCTGGATCTTATGCTCGGGCACCCAGCCCTGCACGAGGACGGCTCCCGAGGTATAAAACAGCCCGTTTGCGGTCTCTTCGACCGATTCGTCAAGGCTGTAGCTGTCATAAAGCAGCTTGAATTCATCGGAATAGCCTGCAAGCGACCTCAGCTCCTCGCGGAGACGTTCGCTTTCGGCATCTATCGCCGCGTTTCTGTCGTTCAGTGCCTTTATCGACACCGAGGCGCAGGTCACGGCTTTGTCAAGCTCGATACGGGTGAAGCCGAGACGCGCAAGCTGAGTTGCGACGCGGCTTTCATCGGTTTTGAGATACGTTACCGAAACGTAGTTACGTGAGCCGGCGGAGCTGACCACCTCGGCATACACGTCCGGCATATCATCGCCGGAAAATTTTTCGTCAAAGCTGACGCTTTGCTGCACCACGCCGATTACCGTGCGGGTATATGCCGTGTCGGGAGATGCGGGATTTATACCGAGCCCCTCCCATGGGGCAAGCGCCAGAAGCTTTTTGCCCACCTCTTCCTTTTCGGAAGCGAGCCGTTTCATTTCGCTGTCAACCTCAAGGACGCGCCGCGCGGCGTCTATCGCCTTCACATGGCGTTCCTTGTCCTCAAGCTGCGTGCGGTCAAGCTCCGTATCGGGCTTCTTTTTCGTGCGGTATTTTTCGGTCAGCTTCAGTGCCGTATCGACGAGCAGTTTTTTTTCGCTGCTTTCGGTCGAAAAGACAGGCGCCGGCAGTACCGCGGGAAGTCCGTCGGGCGGTGTGTCGATGGGTTTCAGCTCCACCGAGCGAATGTAGGTCAGATCTCTGACCAGCTTTTCCGCATCGCTTCTGAGGGCAACCAGCGACAACTTTTTCATTTTTCTAATTGCCACTGTTTGTTACTCCTCTGAAAATAAAATCCAGAGCCGCCTTGCGGCGTTCCTCTGCCTTGGTGCGGACCAAGGAGCATTTGATTTTTATTTCACGTTCAATGTTTTCACGGCTTTCACCGTCACGCTCCGCGAGCTTTTTTTCAAGCGTTTCCAGCCCTTTTTCGGCGTTTTTATGTGCCGAGGCGATTATTTCGTCGCCGTCTGCTTTTGCCCTTTTCAGCTGTTCGCGCTGATTTTCGGCGCCGGTCTGCCTGATTTTCTCCGCCTCCGCTTCAGCCGAGGCAAGTTTTTCGAATGCGGATTCCGCCATTGTTTCACCCCCCGATTATTGCTCAAATAGACCTGTTTAACATTATAAACGAAACGCGTCCCGATGTCAAGACGGTTTCGGCAAAAGTATAAGAAAAATATGAAGCACCGACGAACAAATTGTGCAGAGCACGTCATGCAAACGAAGGAGCGGCATATATTATACGTGAGGTGTTATGCATGAAATTTTCTCTCGAAACAGCGCTTATTCATCCGCACACGAAGCGGCACGGCTACCGTGCGCTTGCCTGCCCGATATATCAGACATCAACATACGAAAACCGCTTCATGTCTCCGGGCGTATATTCGTACACACGTGTGTCCAATCCGACGCGGCACGAGCTTGAAGCCGTTGCGGGCGCGGCGGAGGGCGGTCGGTATGCTTCCGCATTTTCAAGCGGGCTGGCGGCAGTCGCTTCCTTATTTTCTATTGTGCCGTCCGGCGGCAGTGTGCTTGCCGGCAGTGATATATACGGCGGCACATACCGTCTGCTTTCGGACATGGCGGAAAAGCGCGGCGTGAACGTTGTTTTTGCTGATCCGACGGACGCGGCTGACTTCTGCAGCCACATAACAAAGGAGGTTTCGCTCGTATTCATTGAAACGCCTACGAATCCGCTCATGAAGGTCGCCGACATCGGCGAAATCGCACGGCGTAGCGCCGGAAGGGCGATACTTGTATGCGACAATACGTTTCTCACTCCGGTCTTCCAGAAGCCGCTCGCTCTCGGCGCAGACGCGGTCGTGCATTCGGCGACAAAATATCTCTGCGGGCATCACGACGCGACCGCCGGTCTTGTTATCACGAACAGGAAGGACATTGCCGACGAGGTCGATTTTTATCTGCGTACCGCCGGAAGCGGGCTTTCGCCGTTTGACAGCTTCCTTGTTCGTCGCGGCATGGAGACGCTTGTCCTGAGGATGGAACGGCACGCCGCAAACGCAATGCGCGTCAACGCTTTTCTCCGGTCACATCCGCTCATTGAGGAAGTATTTTTCGTCGGCGATCCGAATCATCCGCAATATGAGATATCGAAAAAGCAGACGACGGGCTGCGGAGGTATGATATCGTTCAGGCTGAACGAAAAAGCCGATGCGGGAAAATTCATATCCGCGCTGAAGCTCATTACGTTTGCCGAAAGTCTCGGCGGCAACGCATCACTCATCACCCATCCCTACACGCAGACGCACGCCTCGCTGCCCGAGGAGGTAAGACTGAAAAACGGCGTCACGCCGACACTTCTCAGACTCTCCTGCGGGACAGAGGCAGCAGACGACATCATCTCGGACATCGCCTTTGCGCTTGACGCCTGCTCATGATAGCAGAAAAAGCGGTGCAGATAAACAGTCTTTGAAGCGCTTCTGCCAAAAAACCAGACACGGGCAGCGTTTTGACCATGAAAAAGCCGCGGCATGGAACGTATTTCGGACGGAAAGCGGAGAAAACATTTGAAAAAGCCCTTGCAATCCGGTAAAAAACGTGATATAATGTGTCGTCATCAAGATTTGGGGCGGTTCCAATGCCGGCTCGGTAAGAACCCCTCGGTAAAAACAAGGAGGAAAAGCCATGGATATGCTTAAGGCTTTCACAGAAGAGCAGATCAAAAAAGAACTTCCCGTTTTCAATGTCGGTGATACCGTTAAGGTTTACTGCCGTATCGTTGAAGGCACCAGAGTCAGAACACAGATCTTTGAAGGCGTCGTTATCGCAAAGAGAAACGGCGGCATCAGCGAGACCTTCACCGTTCGCCGTATTTCCTACGGTGTCGGCACCGAAAAGACCTTCCCGCTCAACAGCCCGAACGTTCAGAACGTTGAGGTCATCAGAAAAGGTAAGGTCCGCCGCGCAAAGCTGTTCTACCTGCGTGACAAGGTCGGTAAGGACGCAAAGGTCAAGGAAAATATCTGAGACTCTTTATCGCACGGGAAGGCGGTACAATGTATATTGCCTTCCGTGCGATCGATTCAATAAAGTCAGGGCGGGCGCAGGCTCGCCTGTTTTGAAAATCGGCAAAGCGCCGGTACAGGATTTTTCTAATTAACTTTTCTTCATAAAAATTTATTGCTATGGACAATCCTTCTCTGACTCCCGACGGAGGCAATGAACAGAAAGCTCTTTCACAATATATATATTCCGAGGTCTGCGACTGGGCGGAGACCTTTGCGGTTGCGCTTGCGATCCTTGTCGCGGTGTTCCTCTTTGCCGTGCGCTATGTCACGGTCGACGGCACTTCAATGACAAACACTCTTCAGAACAAGGACAGGCTCATCATTGTCAACGGATACGGCAACTACAAGACCGGCGATATCGTCGTCGTGCGCGTACCCGGGCAGGAAGAGCCTTATATCAAGCGTGTCATCGCCACCGAAGGGCAGACAGTTGAGATAGATTTCGAAAACTGGATCGTCAAGGTCGACGGTGTGGCTCTCGACGAGCCTTACGTCAGACGCGACAACTACAACGAGCTAATGCATTACTGGCAGTATTACGACGGACCGTTCACGGTTTCGGAAGGCAAAATGTTCGTCATGGGCGACAACCGCAACGGCTCAAGCGACAGCCGTAATCCGAATGTCGGTCAGCTCGACACACGGCGTGTACTCGGCAAGGTGCTGATTCGTTTCTATCCCTTCGACAAGTTCGGGACAGTTGATTAATTACAGAAAAATTCAATCGGGAGGGTCGGAACATCGCTTCGACTCTCCCGATTTTTAACAGGACGTATCACATGAACAACGAAAATGAAAACAGAATTTCGGGAAATACAATAAACTGGTATCCCGGACACATGGCGAAGGCAAAGCGCGAGATCGCGGCTGCTTTGCCGCTTGTGGATATCGTGCTTGAGCTTATCGATTCAAGACTCCCCTCCTCAAGTCAGAATCCCGATTTTCTCACGCTGTTTGCAAACAAGCCGACGCTCACGCTGCTTACAAAGACATCGCTCTGCGACAGGACAAAGCTTCCCGAATGGAAGCGCAGGCTTGAGGAAAGCGGGCGAAGGGTCATTGCCATCGATTGCAGGCAAAACCGCGATCTTTCACCCGTTACGGCGGAAATCAGGGAGATACTGCACGAAAAGCTGGAACGTGCAGCCGCAAAGGGAATCAAGAATCAGGCGATACGCTGCCTTGTCGTGGGGATCACTAATGTCGGTAAATCTACATTCATCAACACATATACGAATTCGAAAAAGGCAAAGGTGGAGGACAGACCGGGCGTTACGCGTCAGAACCAGTGGGTCACCGCCTCGGGCGGGATCGAACTGCTTGATACTCCCGGGCTTTTATGGCACAAATTCGACGATCAGCTCGTCGGCGTCAAGCTCGCCGCCATCGGTTCGATACGCGATGAGATTCTCGACACGCTCACGCTGTCCTGCCGGCTTCTCGGTCTGATCATGGAAAAATACCCCGAATGCCTTGAAACGAGGTATAAAATCAAAATAGAGGACAGTGAACCGTATGACGTGTTCGAAAAAATAGGCAGGGCGCGCGGCTTTATGCAAAGCGGCGGCGTCATCAACGAGGACCGTACCGCAGCCTGCATTCTGGACGAGTTCAGAAGCGGCGCGATCGGAAAAATGACATTGGACTGATATTATGAAAATCACTGAAATAGCTTCGATAATTCACGCGTATCTCGGAAACAGCGAGCTGTGGGACAACGACGGGGTCATGCTCGAATCGGGACACGACGTACACAAAATTGCGGTTTGCCTTGACGTTACCTCGGCAAACATCGCTCTGGCAAAAAGCGCGGGTGCCGATGCGATCGTCACCCATCATCCGCTCATTTTCAAACCGCTTTCACGCCTTGCGGGCGACAGCACCTCGACTCGGATCATAAAATGCATCGAAAACGGACTTTCGGTCGCATCGTTCCACACCTGCCTCGACATTGCGGAGGGCGGAGTCAACGATACGCTCTGCGAAAAGCTGGGGATTGAAAATACTACGGCGTTTCTGCCTTTCGGAAGAATCGGAGACGTGAGGGAGCAGAGCTTTGCGGATTTCTGCGTTTTTGCATCCGAGGCGTTGAAGTGCATTCCCTTTCAGACGGTCGATGCGGGGCGCAGCGTGCGCCGCGTTGCCGTTGTAAGCGGCGGCGGCAAGGACGAAGTCAGAGATGCATATGACGCCGGTGCGGACACGTATCTCACCGGTGAAGCAAGCCACTCAGCCATGATAGATGCCGCCGAATACGGTATCAATATGCTCTGCTGCGGGCATTTCGAAACGGAAAATCCCGTTGTGCCCGTGCTTGCCGGAATTATTTCAAAGCATTTTCCCGATATCGAGGTGATCACTCTTGGCTCTTGATGGTAATTTCTGCCATGCCCTCTCGCTTGAGCTGAAACAGCTCATAGGCGGCAGGACGGACAAAATATTTCACAGCGGCTCGTCGTGTGTGGAGGCGGTCATTTACGCAGCAGGCAAAAACCGTGTGCTTGTGCTTTCGGCGCTCCCTTCAATGCCGTACGCCGCTATTACATCGGAGGCAGGAGAGCATCCGTCGACACCGACTACCTTCTGCCTGCTTCTCAGAAAGCATTTGCAGAGTTCGCGCATAACGGATGTTTACGCACTGCCGCATGACCGCGTTTTATGCTTCGAATTCGAATGCGCCGACGAGCTTGGGCATCTTTCGCCGCGCAGGCTTTATGCAGAGCTTATGGGCAAGTATTCAAACATCATACTTACAGACCCGAATGACCGCATTCTGGGCGCGCTCCATACCGCCGATCTGACCGCATCAAAGAGGCAGATCATGGTCGGTATGCCATATCAGGCACCGCCGCCTCAGGATAAACGAGCGCTTCCTGTCAGCAGGGACGAGTTTTTCGCACTTGCCGGAATGGTTCCCGAAAAAAGCTGTGAGCGGTTCATTCTCGAAACGTTTTTCGGCTTTTCTCCCGTTGTATGCCGTGAGATATGCTACACGGTGTGCGGCAGAACCGACGCCTCGGTCGGTGAGGTAGACGGCGAAAAGCTGTGGTTTCACTTTGCGGCTGTCATGAACCGTATTCATTCCGGTGAATTTACGCCGACGGCAGTTTTCAAAGACGGCAAGCCGGTCGAATTTTCGTATATTCCGCTGAGACAATACGGTGCGACGGCACTGACAAAAGAATACGGCAGCTTTTCGGAGCTGCTTACGGATTATTACGGCTCCAAACGTTCTGCCTTCCTTATAAGCGATCTTGCGGAGGGACTGTTCCGCGTCATCACGCAAAAGCAGAAGCACACGGAAAAAAAGCTTGCAAGCAGACTTGAGGATCTCAGGGAATGCGAAAAAAAGGAGCAGTACCGCCTTTGGGGCGATCTGCTGACTTCAAACATATACAGGCTGAAGCAAGGTGAAAAGTCCGCCGACTGCATTGACTATATCTCAGGCGAAAATGTTTCCGTGCCCATGGATACACGGCTTACTCCCGCAAAGAATGCTCAGCGGTATTACAGACTTTACACAAAATACAAGAACGCCGAGGAATCGCTCACCGGACTGATCGAAAACGACAGGCGGGAGATCACGTACCTCGACAGTGTTTTCGATTGTCTTGCGCGCGCATCCACCGAGCAGGAGATCTCCGCGATACGCAGTGAGCTCGAATCGGAAGGATATATCCGCGTAGCCGGAAGAAAGCAAAAGCAAAAACCGCTCCCGCCGCTTTCGTTCAGAACCACGGACGGCATGACCGTGCTTGTCGGCAGGAACAACCTGCAAAACGACGCTCTCACCAAAAACGCGGCGAAAAACGATATATGGTTCCATGTCAAGAACGCCGCGGGTTCACATACGATACTCGTTACAAACGGCGAAGAGCCGTCGGACCGCGACTACACCGAAGCTGCCGAAATCGCCGCTTACCATTCGTCGGTCGCCGCAGGTCAGAAGGTCGAAGTGGATTACACCCGCATCCGCTTTGTCAAGAAGCCGCCGGCGTCAAAGCCCGGGTATGTCACGTACGACAAATATTACACTGCTGTCGTTACGGCAAAAAAATGAAATTGTCAATTTTCGGGCTGCCGCTTCAGAACAGCGGCAG
>ERZ857840.1102-NODE-1102-length-32797-cov-5.733584_pt1 | contig 32797 bp, 20 predicted proteins | sample MGYA00519760_ERZ857840 | MGnify/ENA primary metagenome ERZ857840 (study PRJEB31778, sample SAMEA3449371) | human gut metagenome | biome: human gut; feature: human-associated habitat; material: faeces | place: United Kingdom | collected 2010/2012 ... | reverse complement strand
CTTCCGTAATTCCATTCTCATTAAACGCATCGACTCTCACATACACCGTTTCGCCATAAATCAAATCCTTTTCAAAATCTTTCATGTCTCTTTTCTCCTATGCTTGTATAATGTTCTCAGAAACAAGGTGGTCACTACTGTTTCCAATACTGATACGCAGTTTCATTCCGCTGCTGACGGTTTCCATGTTTTTGCCATAATATGAGAATTCTTCCTGGTCAATAAAGAAATCTACATCCTTCTTTTCTCCCGGATCCAGAAAGACTTTCTGAAAACGGACAAGCTCTTTCATCGGACGCACCACAGATGCATGTAATGTTTCGTAATAACACTGAACGACCTCTGCCCCCGCAATATTGCCTGTATTACTTACCTTACAATGTACATGCACTCTTTTGTCCTGTTCCATCCGAACTTCAACATCCGAAACATCAAACTCTGTATAGGATAATCCAAAACCAAATGGATATAATGGTGTATTGGGAATATCCATATATCTGCTGGTGAAACGGTTCTCCAGGTTATCTGCAGTAAGCACATGCCCGGTTTTTACATCCCAGTAGCTTATGGGCACCTGCCCCACACACCATGGGATACTCACAGATAATTTGCCGGAAGGGTTTAATCTGCCATACACAATATCTATGATTGCTTCAGCTCCCATAGTGCCGGGTCTCCATGCCATAATGACAGCCTTGGATCTTTCCGATATCCTCCGCAGGTCCAATGGTCTTCCTGTAATTACCACAGTCACAATATTACTTGTACGTTCTGCTATTTTTTCAAATAACACCTGCTGTTCCTCCGGCAAAGTCAGAAATGCCCTGCTGGCAGCCTCTCCTGACTGGGACTCATGTTCACCCAGTACACATACAACCGTATCTTCATGGGTTATCGTTTCCAGCCACTGCTCATCCCTTGGCTTGTCAGACAATTCCTGTTCCACCTGCCATACCTTACACTCTTCATCAGAAAGAATATTGCATCCTGTAATACATTCTGCTTCTATCTGCTTTTTTTGCAAAACATCTTCTATTGTTTCAACTGCCTCATGTTCTCCAAAAATTGACCAGCGGCTTAATAGTTCTCTTGACGCTGTATAAGGACCTGCCCAGATAACTTTCTTCTTCCTGCTTAATGGCAGCAGCTTTTCATTTTTCAAAAGGACACAGCTTTCGCCCGCCAGCTGATATGCCTTTTCCCGGTTATGCAAAGTCAGTTTTCCACTCTTTCCAAGACCGGCAAACGGATTTTCAAAAAGCCCCAGCTGATTTTTCATCATCAGGACCCGGAATGCACTTTCATCAACAAACGCTTTCGGGATTTTTCCGCTTTCTACCAGTTTTTCCAGACACAGCATATAAGCAGGACTCATCATATCAATGTCTACACCGGCTTCTGAAGCCTGGATTGCTGCTTCTTCCATATCAGCTGCCACTCCCTGTTCTTCCAGCTGACCTATGGAGCCCCAATCTGAAATTACAGTTCCCTCAAATCCTTCCTTATCCCGCAGAAGCCCTTTAAGAAGTTCCTTATTTCCGCTTATCGGTTTACGGTCAATAGCATTAAAAGCTGTCATGACCATAGCAGGCTTTGCTTTTAATGCCATACGGAAAGGTTTTACATACTGTTCCAGAAATGTCCGCTTGGATATTTCAACATCATTATATTCCCTTCCTGCATTCACTGCCCCATAACCCGCAAAATGCTTCAGGCATGCCGCTATTCCGGCATCATCTTTCTGCTGATAGCCATCTACCATTGCTTTTCCCATGATCCCATTTACATATGGATCTTCTCCAAAGGATTCCATCATCCTTCCCCATCTGGGATCTCTTGAAACATCAATCATAGGAGAAAATGTTGCTCTGAGCCCTTCTGAAGATGCCTCTGAGGCAGCTATAGAAGCCGCCTCAGACACCAGTTCCGGATGAAATGAACACGCCTGCCCCAACGGAATCGGAAAAATCGTCCGACATCCATGGATAACATCTGCCATAAAAAGAAGCGGAATATGATGGGGATGCTGTTCCATATATCTGCTCTGAATATCATAAATTTTATCTTTACCGATCACTCCAAGCACTGAACCGGCATATTGAATGATCCATTCCGGTGGTAACTGTTCGCCAACAACACCGGTGAGTACTGCCTCTTTATCGAAGTATGCGCCAGTGAGCTGCACCATCTGTCCTATTTTTTCCTGTAATGACATTTCTGACAGCAATTGCTGTAATTCATGTATTTCCATATATACTCCTTATGTTTAATCCGTTTATTTCTAATGTTCATTTCTCCATAGATCAGCCCGAAGCATATAAGACCGTATTTTACTCAAAGTAGATTGTCTTGCCACTTTCTGCGGACTGGTAGATTGCTTCCAGAATACGTGTGACAACTGCAGCCTGTGCAGGCTTCACAACCTGTTCTGCCCCATCAACAACGATGTGGTAAAACAATTCCTGTTCATAGTCTGCTGCTGACTTTTCTTTTCCTGAGAAAAATGCTACTCCACCGCTTGATAATTCCGGTTTCTCTACTACCTGTGTATTATGGTGGATGTAATTGATCCTAAGGCCATCTTTCATATCAGCTCCGGCTTTGGTACCACACAGGCTTGTTTTTGCCTCATCAACCTCCAGTGTGTTCAGTGCCCAGGCTGATTCCAGTTCGATCACTGCCCCATTTTTCATACGGATAAAGCCAAAAGCAGAATCTTCTACACAGAACTTATCCGGATCCCAGTTACCAAATGCATTTCCCTGGTCTGTCTGATCAGACAGCTTGTGGAAGGAAGCTCCCGTAACAGACTGCACTTCATAATTATCCATCATCCATAATGTCAGATCCAGTGCATGTGTACCAATATCAATCAGAGGACCGCCGCCCTGTTCTTCTTCATTCAGGAACACACCCCAGGTCGGAACAGCTCTTCTTCTGAGTGCATGTGCTTTGGCAAAATAGATTTCTCCCAATTCATCACTTTTGCACATTTCCTTCAGATACAATGAATCTGTACGATAACGGTTCTGATATCCTATGTTGAGAACTCTGTGTGTTCTTTCAGCAGTTTCGACCATCTTCTGTGCTTCTGCATAATTTTTTGCCATTGGCTTCTCACACATGACATCTCTTCCTGCCTCCATTGCTGCTATAGAGATTTCTGCATGGGAACGGTTTGGGGTAGTTACATATACAACATCCAGATCTTCTTTTAGAAGGTCACGGTAATCTTCAAATACTTTTGCATCTTCTGTGCCAAATTTTTCTTTTGTCTCCTGCGCACGCTCTATGATGATGTCACAAAAAGCCACCACCTCATAGAGACCACTTTTCTGCATAGCCGGGAGATGTTTTCCGTTAGCAATCCCTCCACAGCCTACGATTCCTGCTCTTAATTTTCTCATGGTATTTCCTCCTTATTTGCACTTTTCTGTGTTATATAACATATTTCTCCAGATATCTTTTACTGAGAATTAAAGACTTCTCCACCTTTTCCTTGGAATCCTCAAATGCTTTATCTTCTATTTCGATACATGTACAGCCATCATATCCTATATCAGTAAGTGCTGACACGTATTTTCCCCAGTCCACATCGCCAAGTCCCGGAATCTTAGGTGACATATATTCCAGCGGATAAGCCATGATGCCACAGGACTCTAATTTATCCTTGTATATCTTGATATCCTTGTAATGAACATGGAATATTTTATCCTTAAATTCATAAAGCGGGCGGATATAGTCGATCATCTGCCAGATAAAGTGGGACGGATCGTAATTAATGCCAAGATTATCACTGTTCAGGATTTTGAAGACCTCTCTCCAGATTGGCGGAGTTGTCATCAGATTCTGTCCTCCGGGCCACTGTTCCTCACCAAAAAGCATCGGGCAGTTTTCAATTGCTATTTTTACGTCACATACCTCTGCCAGTTTTATGATTGGTGGCCATATTTCTTTTACAAGTTCAAGATTTTCCCGTACATTTTTGGTCTGATCCCTTCCGATAAATGTTGTGACCATGCCAACACCTAACTTTTTACTTGCACGTATGACATTCTTCAGATGTTCAATAGCAGCATTTCTTTTCTCTTTATCTGCCGTCATTACGTTAGGATAATATGCCAGTGCAGAGATTTCTACTCCCGCTTTTTCTGCATATGCCATAATATGGGCTGCATATTCATCATCCTGGTTTACCCGTTCTGCATCTATATGGCTTACACCCGCATATCTTCTTTCTGCTTTTTCTTCTGGCCAGCATGCCACTTCCACACATTCAAATCCCTGCTCTGAAGCAAAATCCATCATTTGTTCATAAGTCCATCCGTCAAGGATTGATGTAATAAACCCAAGTTTCATTGAAAAATCCTCCTGTATCTGTTTTCCCTATTTTGCCCATGGAGTTGGTGTAAAATCTCCACCCCTGCACCATTTCAGATAATTCAGTGCATGAAGCTGTCCTGTCATCTCCAGTTCTCCGGAATATACAGGATCATGGTATCCCTCAATGCAGATATCGTCCTCATATCCGTTACTTCTTAAAATAGAAATGATATCTCTCCAGTTCGTGTCACCAAAGCCCGGCATACGATGCCATACAAATGGGACTGCGCCTGATATGCCACTATGTCTTACAGCATCCCAGTCTATTGTTGCATCTTTTCCATGTATATGTACTATTTTTTTGCACCATTTTCTCAGCTCTGTTACCGGATCGATAAGCTGTACCATCTGATGTGTCGGCTCCCATTCCAGTCCGAAGTTATCATTCTTTACTTCCTCAAACATCACTTCCCACGCTTTAGGGTTAAAACCGATATTACATGTCGCATGTTCCCATGTTCCATCCATAAGGCAATTCTCAATTCCCAGCTTCACTCCCTTTTCTTCTGCAAGATCAGCCAGTTCCCGGAATACCTTGCCAAACTCTTCATATGCGGATTCTACCGGCTTTCCTTCCCACGCTCCTGCAAAAGTACTCACATGTGTAGCTCCGAATTTTCCGGCAGTGCAGATTACATTTTCCAGTGTTTTCCTATGCTCTGCGTACTGGATAGGATTGCAATAGTATCCAATTGTCGTGATTTTTGAATCCGTACCTGCCAACAGTTTTTCCGTGCTCAATGCCAGCTTATCAAGGTCAGTCCCCTCCAGTGACATATGGAAATTAAGAGAAAATGTCTCAAATCCTTTTCCAATAAATCCCTTTAACCATTCTTCTGCCTTAGCTCCAGGAACGCATGTTCCTATTTTTATCTGTTTCATACTTATTTTCTCCTGTTCCTTCATAAATACTTATGATTCATACTGTCTATAATCAATCACCTGGTTTGTTTCTGCTGATTGGAAAATAGCTTCCATTAGTTTCATTACACGCATCACCTGGAAGAGCTTAATCTCCGGCTCTGCCCCATCTCTTATAACTGCTGCTACATTCCTATGGAAATCCGCAATATCTCCGGACACATGTGGCAGCTCTTCTTTCACGATTGTATCTTCCCGTCTCGGAGCCATGGTTTTGGTCAGACCTGCTGCTGTCTTTACAGGCACTACTTTCTCTTCGGTTATGCCTGTTTTCCGTATGATCTCACCATTTAACTGCCAGTCCCTGATTACCGCAGTACCATCTTCACCCAGTACATACCATCTTGGCAGGGAAATATAATTATTGGTACCTACTTCAACTAAGACTTCCGTTCCGCCTTCAAATGTCAGGATTGTGGTGAACCCATCATCCACTTCCTGATTGGTAATATGAGTAAGTGATGCATATACAGTTTCAATTTTTCTATCTCCGTAAAGATACAGAATCTGATCCAGCAAATGTACACCCCAGTCAAGAACCATTCCGCCACCATGTATTTTTTCTTTTCTCCAGTCACCCGGAATACCCCTTGAACCATGCACACGGCTTTCTATCCGGAAGACATGCCCCAGCTTCTGTTCCTCTACAAGCTTTCGTATGATCAGGAAATCATCATCCCAGCGCCTGTTCTGGTGTACTGTCAGGAACTTTCCGGTTTCTTTGGCAACATTTTCCATCTCCTGAAGATCAGAAGATGACAGAGTCACCGGTTTCTCTGATATCACGTTTTTCCCCGCATGCATAGCACGGATTGCAATCGGCTTATGGCAGTCATTTGGAGTGGCAATCAGCACGACATCAATATCCGGGTCTGATAACATTTCCTCTTCCGAGCCATACACAGAAAAACCTTTTTCTTTTGCTTCTATTCTCTTTTCTTCCTTGATATCATAGATACCACCAATTTCAATTTCCGGTACATTTGACAGGATTTCTGTATGCCATCTGCCCATTCCACCATATCCTATCAGCCCGTAGATTACTTTGTTTTCCCGCATTTTATACCTCCAATTAAGGAACAGCGGCTAATGAACACCATCAGCCGCCGTCTCTTTTACTTACTTAATTCATCGTTGATTTCTTTAAGAATCTGGTCACCGCCCTGACTCTTCCAATTTTTAACGAAAGTATCAAATTCGCTGATATCTGCTTTTCCCATAACGATTTTTGAGAATGTTTCTTCTTCCATTTTCTTCAGATTGGCCCATTTTGTTTCCATTGTTTCTGTCTGACCGTTATATGCATTGTAAACAGGTACATATTTCTCATTTACAGAAGGAGCATCTCCAACCAGGATGGCCACAAGTCTCGGAAGGTTGTTTTTGGCAATGTCACTGTCCAGATTCCATTTATCCAGGCTGAAGTCATCGTAAGGCTCTTTTTTCAGTTTTTTAACTGCTTCCATATCACTCTTTAACAGTTTGTGTTTTGAGAAGTCAACATCATCCATGGTGGTTTCTCCGGCAAGATATTTGGTCAGAACATCATAAGACACTTCAATTTCATCTGCATTGTCATAGGTGTTGTACAGAGGATAGAAGTCCGAAGTAACCATCTCTGTGGTAGAAATACCTTCGTCTACCCATTTCTGCTGATTTTCGATCAGGTAATTGATAATCTTAAATGCAGCTTCCGGATTCTTGCATGCTTTGCTTGCTACTACATATTGTGTTGTAGGCTCTGCCATATGAGTGTAATAGTTTCCATCCTCTGACAATGGTGTAAAGTATGCACGCCAGTCTGCCGCACCTGCCAGTGTAGCATCTGCCACTGTGTAACCAGACCACCATGGTCCAAAGAAGATTCCAACCTTGCCGGCCAGAAGAGGTTCTTTACTGTCACTTCTTACAAGCATTTCCGGGTCGATCAGTTTATTTGTATACAGTTCTGAGATTTTTTCCAGTGCATCTCTGGTTTCCGGCTGGATAGAACCATACTCTACAGTTCCGTCCTTACCCTGCAGCCAATACTGTGGGTATGACTGGAAGCTACTGAACAGCGGATCCAGTCCATACTGGTTTCCTCCGATTGCATTCATATGATCGGAATTACTCGGTCCGAGAATACCAATAGTATCATCCTCTCCATTTCCATCCGGATCCTGAGTAACAAACGCTTCTGCTACCTTTACCATCTCATCCCATGTTCTCGGAGCCTCCAGTCCAAGTTTGTCCAGCCAGTCCTGACGGATCCACATTTCATTGATTCCACCTGCTGTTATGGCCGGAGCCGGAATCGCCATCAGTTCTCCATCTTCATTGGTGATACATTTCTGCAGTTCTTCACCGCCGGATTTCACATAACTTTTCAGTGCATCTGAAGCATAATCATCAAAATACTTATCCAGTGGCTGGATCATATCGTATTTCAGAAGCGCTCTGTACTGTGTTGCATTTACGTTCATCAGCTCCGGAATGTTATTGCTTCCGATACACAGATTCATTTTCTCTTCAAAGTCTGTGGATGACGCAACCCAGTCATATACAACTTTGATGTTAAGATCTTTTTTCAGAAGATCTAAGTATGTATTATCATCATAAGCCATTCCAGCCGGAAGCTTGGCATTCGGGTTCAGAGAACCACCAAGATGAACCGTTACGGTTTCCGGGTATTTGGACAGCGGCAGATCTTCTTTAGCTGTTCCTTTTGCCTCACTTACTGCCTCTTTCTGTGTGCTCTCATCTGATTTTCCGCATCCTGCCAGTGAGGTAACGGCTAACGCCATTGCACTGGCAAATGCGATCAACTGTTTCTTTTTCATTCTTCTTCCTCCTTTTTTTATCCTTTTACTGATCCCAGTGTAATACCCTCTACAAAATATCTTTGCAGGAACGGGTAAACGATCAGTACCGGTATCATAGCTATAAATATTTTTGCAGAGTCCAATGAAAGGTTATTTAATTTCATTGCCTGCGCGATCTGTTCTACGTTCATTGTGGAATAATCCAGAGTTACTACCATCTGCTGAATGTAAGTCTGCAGCGGATAACTGCTCTGTCTTGTACTTAAAACCATTCCCTGGAAGAATTCATTCCAGTACATAACCATGGTGAACAGTGCAATTGTTGCAACCATAGGTTTTGCCAGCGGTATGCATATGGATATCAGATTCCTCCACGGTCCGCCGCCATCAATATAACATGCTTCTTCCAGCTCTGGTGGAAGATTTTTAAAAAAGTTCACTGCAAGGATTACATTAAACACCTGTAGTCCTGTTCCCAGCACCAGTCCCCAGATACTGTCCATCAGATGGTAGCTTTTCATAGTGATATACCATGGAACAGTACCTCCGTTGAATAACATGCAGAATACGAAGATCCACATAAAGATATCTCTCTTCGGGAACTGCTTTTTCGTTCTGGATAACGGAAATGCTGCCATAAGGATACATACCATACTGATTCCTGTTCCCAGTAAAACCCTTTTAATAGATACCAGAAAGGAACCAAAGAATGCGGTCTCTCCCATGATCTTCTTATAGGAGAGCAAGTTGAAGCCAACCGGCCAGAGAGCAACCTGTCCAGCATTGACTGCTTCCCTACTGCTCAGGGATACACAGAGAACGTACCATACAGGTACAATACAGATCAAAGCAACTGCAATGAGAATCACTACATTTAAAATATCAAAAATCTTTGATCCGAGGCTTTTATTCTCAATCATAGTTACAACCTCCTAAAACAGTTTATAACCGGTAAATTTATCTGCCAGCCAGTAACCAACCGTAATCAACACAAGACTGATCACAGATTTGAATAATCCAACAGCTGTTGCCAGTGAATACTGGAGATTCTGCAAACCGGCTCTGTATACCCATGTATCAATGATATCTCCTGTTGAGTAAACCAGCGGGTTATACAGGTTATAAATCTGGTCGAATCCTGCATTCAGGATATTTCCAAGAGACAGGATAGCCAGAAGTGCTACTGTTGTTTTGATACCAGGTAAAGTTACGTGCCAGATTCTTTTGAATCGTCCGCAGCCGTCTACTGCCGCAGCTTCGTACAACGATCCATCCACGCCAAGGATCGCCGCAAGATAAACGACTGTGTTATAACCGAATCCTTTCCAGATATCCGTACCGATTACCAGAGGCTGGAAAAGTTTTGCTTCGCCAAAGAAGTTGACCGCATCGCCTCCGAACAATCCTATGATCTGATTCACCGGTCCTGTATACCCGAAAATATTCAGCACGATCTTCGCGAGAATAACCCATGACAGAAAATACGGTAAATATACGATTGTCTGGATCGGACGTTTCAGTTTCTTAAATGCCAGTTCATTCAATAACAAAGCAAAGACCAGCGGGAAAATAATATTTCCGATAATCTTGCCAAGGGCAATGACAACTGTGTTACGTAAAACCTGTGTAATGTCACTCATCTGAAACATATACTTAAAATTAGCCAGACCAACAAATTTTGAATGGAGAATGCCCTGTCCAGGATTGTAATCCTGAAAAGCCATGACAATTCCGAACATTGGAACAATGCTGAAAAAGAACAGCCACAGGAGAGCCGGTACCAGCATTATGTAATAATGTTTCACAAACCTTTTAATGTACATGAGTAAACCTCCCTTCCTTTTTGTTTAATATACACTATGATACCTCCCTTTCTTTTTTTAATTATTTTATCTTCTTCCCCCATATCCTGCTAGATGATATTGTTTCTAATTTTACCAAATATTTTTTATCACAAAAAAAATGTCCGATGAAAATCAGACATTTTTACTCTCTTTTCTGTATTCCGAAGGCATACACCCATGCTCCCGTGCAAATACTTTTGCAAAATAATGAAAATTATCATATCCAAGTTCTACGGCAATCCTTGTAATGCTATTCTTTCCCTCCTCTATCCATTCCGCCGCAGTCTTCATTTTCCTTTGTACCACATATTGGTGAAATGTTTCCCCCGTCATCTCCTTAAACCTTGTACTAAAATAACTCCTGCTCATCCCTATCCGTTCTGCCACGTCTTCAGAGCGAAGATCCTCCCCGATATGTCCATCCACATACTTGATAACCGCTGCAAAAGCACTGATATCATTTTTCTGTGATGAGCTAAGACTCTCTTCATAAATATGTTCCCTCCAGCGGTGCACCCAGTCCAGTATCTCTTCAACCGTATCCAGCGATGGAAATTCCCCTTCTTCATCTGACAGGAGCTGAATATTATGAAAACTCTTAACAAAAATCCTCTCCGCACTCCGCAGACTGATTTCTTTTGTTTTCTGACAGAGATCTTCAAATTCTTTCTCACTGAAAATCCATCTGGTGTGCATCCATCTTCTGTTCAGTTCTTCAACTTTTTCCTGATTTTCCTCTTCTGCATGTCCATCTCTGCATGTCTGCATGTACTTTGCACTGACCCGTTCCAGTATCGTTCCACACTCTTCCGGGGAAAAACTGATCTTTGAGATATAGTCTAACGCACCCATACGGATTGCCGTCTGTGCATAACTGAAACTCTCATATACAGAAAGAATTACAAATTTAATTTCCGGAAATTCCTCTCCGCACATCTGCATAAGTTCCAGTCCATCAATTTCCGGCATATCTATATCGGTAAATACAATATCCACCGGATGATTTCGGAGAAATTCAAGGGCTTTTCTCCCATTCTGTACATCTCCCACTACCTCGAATCCATACTTTTTCCAGTCCATAATAGCAACCAGACCTTTTCTAGCAAGTTTGTCGTCATCTACAATCAATACGTTCATCTGTCTGTCCCACCTTATTTTCTTCCAATGTAACCTCTTTGTCTTTGTCTTTCTCTTTTTTTTCTTCCGGTTCCCGGACAGGAAGAAGGATCGTAATTCTGGTTCCGAACCCTTTTTTGCTGTTTACAAACAAACTCGTCTGTCCATCATAAAATGATTCCAGCATAGCCTTGACGTAGCGCAGTCCGATACCTCTGTTCTCATTCTTCCAGTATCCCCAGTCATAATCAAACGGCTGGTTGATCTCATCAATCTCCTCCTGATTCAGTCCCTTTCCGCTGTCAGAGATAGTTACAACAGCAAGATGCCTTGCCACATCTTCAAACACCTGGATGCTGATCTTCTCATCATCCCCAAGACCATAGCGGATCGCGTTCTCCACAAGTGGCTGAAAAAGCATACGGACCGTTGGCTGGTCAAGATAACTGCCATCTTCTATATTCATCTCAATAATAAAATCATACCGCATCTGCTGAAGTGCAATATATTCCTTTACAATCTCCAACTCCATCCGCAACGTTGTCTGGCGGCCTTCTTTGCCCAGATTATAGGAAAGAAGCTTCTTTAGTCTCTGTACAAACTCACTGATCTCTCTTTGGTGACTCATTTGTGCCATCCACTGAATCGAATTCAGTGTATTGAGAAGGAAATGAGGATTAATTTGATAGAGAAGTTTCTCAAACTCTATCTTCTGTATGCTTTTTTCCTTTTCTACCATATTGCTGATAAGATTCTCAATCTGTCTCTTCATCTGTTCTACTTCCCTCATCAGGCTGTCAAACTCTGCAATGTCCGACTCTTCATGTACTGCCTGAAGAGCGCCATCCCCAATCTGCACCATCTGTCTGCGGAATTGACTCAGTGGTCGGCAGATCATACGATAAAGATAGAGGACAGACATGGAAAAGATCAGAAACGTTACAACTATGATGAGTGTCATCTTCATTCTCCACTGGTTACTCTTCTTGTGATATATATTGTCCGGCAGTGCCACTGCATTAATGTATCCCATCTGACTCCGGTATGCCATGATCTTATAGCCCTCTCTCGTCTGGACTTCATACTCCCCCTTTGAGAGTGATGCAGAAAACAGTTTCTGTCCCTGTATAATGACAGGATTTACGCTGTATTGTGCAACCCCTCTCTCATCCGTCTGAATATAAGTGTAGAGATGTCCTTCCTTATTTATTTCTTCCGGGGTCTTCATATCAGCCTCTATTTCTGTGTAAATTTCCAGTTTTTTCCCATTGCCAAAAACTACTTCCCTCATGACGGAAAAAACTGTTTTCTCACTACTCCCAAGAAAAGACGCATGGGCTGCCTGCATAACATTTCCCGCACACTTCACAACCTTAGGCAATGCGTTCTGTCTTCCGTCCAGTGTTCTGACATTCATACCGCTGATAAGTTCCTTTTTCTCTTCCTTGTCATAATAGGTAGCGCCTACCAGTTTTGTGTTGACATATCCTAATCCCAAAAGTTCTTGTCTAAGGGATCTCTGTTCAACAAACCTGTCAAAATTATCCACAGCATCAAGATAACTGTCCGTTACATTTCCGATCAGACCGCCCGGTCCCATATAGTTTACAATACTGATCATATCATAATAGGCTTCATCCGTATTCTTCGTAATCTGATCCAGATACATTTTCATGTTATCCTCTATACTGTCATTCTGTATCATTCTCAGTTCCATATAGGATACAATTACCGCAGCCAGAAGGCTTGTCATCGCACACATCGTCAATATGCCAAGCATTTTTGCCTTCAATGTTTTCTTCTTTTTTTTCCGAGCTATCCCCATATACCTGTTTCTCTCCTCAACTGCATCACTAAAAAAGACTGCGCATCGGCAATATCCCGCCAACGCGCAGTCTGTATTCTCTGTATACAAAACTCCTGACAAACGCCTGTCATCAGATATCCGTGACAATTGTCGAATTTTATATAGTATATCACACGGTCTGAATAATGTAAAGCAGTTGTCCTTCTGACAGCAGTAGAAGGAGAACTAGCATGAGCAAATATATTCCCGGTAATCAAAAACATCTTACTCTCGAAGATCGCAAATACAAATAATGACTTTCACAGTCCAGGGCCGGTATAAACATGACCAGACACGAACTGCATCAGGAAGATATGGTCATCACGCCCCTGATTTTTCAGGGCCAGTCTCCATATCAGATTATGACGAATCATCCAGAACTCGATATATCCGTGAGAACTCTATATTCTTACCTTGATAAAGGAATCCTGTCCGCAAGAAACATCGATCTGAAACGTCAGGTAAAATTCAACCCCCGCAAAGTACACAAGACCCAGATCAAAGACAGATCCGTTTTTATCAGACGTATGTTTTCTGATTTTCAAGCCCTTGAACTTGACCATTTTGCTGAAATGGATACCGTTCACTCATCACAGGACTCAAAGCGTGTCATCCTGACATTCTTCTTAACCCGTGAAAAACTGTTTCTTGCATTCATTATGAACAGATGCACCAAAGGTACCGTAAAACTTGTTTTTAACAAGTTGGAACGCCAGCTTGGCATATATCTTATTCAACACGATTCTTACGGATCGCGGATCCGAATTCGGAGATCCGGAGTCTCTCGAAAACGGCATTAATGGCATTATGCGGTCAAGCATCTATTACTGTGATCCGATGAGAAGCAGTCAAAAAGGCGGCATCGAACAGACACATACCATGCTTCGAATGATTCTTCCTAAAAAGACTAGCTTTGAATATCTCACACAATGGGATTTAAGAACTATCGTAGACCACATAAATTCAACCCCAAGAGAAAGCCTTGGTGGTCGAACACCGTATGATGTAGCACTTGCTGTCCTTGGTTTCATACAATGCCTCTCCAATCTTCTCAATCAATGTCACATCCGCCGGCAGCTACTTTACATCTGCGTCTACAAATATCTGCATTCTTATATCCAGTTAAAATCGCCACCTGTCACCGCAAGCGATAACAGCTTATCCATCTTCTCTACCTCTTCAACGCCTCTAACCATCTGAATAAGCTTCGCAGATTCTACAACTTTTGGCATCTCCTCATCAGGTCCTATCTCCATATCTGCCTCTTCTCCACAGTATGGACATACCAATGTTGGTGCAATTTTTAAATCCAGAAACCTGCTTCCACACTCTTTACACTCATAATAACCGCACTGCTCTGTGCCATCCGGTACATAATACATATATAATTTCCTGCCTTTCATTTTCTTTAGTTTTATTTCCATGTCTTCCATACATCCGGCCGGTACCCGATTGTTGACTGCCTGCCGTTTCTAACCACCGGTGTCTTAATCACCTGCGGATTTTCAAGCACTTTATCCAGCTTGTCCTCATCTGCTATGTACTTTATAAGTGCCAGCAAATCCTTATCTTTGCCATCCCAGTTAATCATATTGTCAAGACCGCCATTCACCTGAGCGACAGAATTAAATTCGCCCTTACTCATGCCTTTTTCCTTCATGTCGATAAACTGAAACTTTATCCCACGCTCCTTAAAAAATCGCTGTGCTTTCTTTGTGTCATTACATTTCTTTGTTCCGAAAATTTGTATGTTCATACTATTTGCTGTCCTTGGTTTCATGCAACTCCTCTCCAATCTTCTCAATCAATGTCACATCCGCCGGCAGCCACTCCACATCCGCCAGATGCTCCTTTGTAAGCCATTTTGCATCCTCTGCTTCCTTTAGGATAAGCTCACCGTGAATGACCTCACACCAGAAGCAGTCCATCGAGAGATGGAAGTCCGGGTAATCGTATTCTATCGTATCTATCAATTCTCCGACAGCAATTTCCTAAAGCCCAGCTCACGCATGGCAAACGCAGATACATATGTTTTTCCGGCACCCGTTCATGTCAAGTAAATGAATTCATAAATTTAATTCTAAGGTTTTTCGACAGGCTGCTATTTTATTGTTCTGAGAGGTGCTATCCTCTCAGAAAGCAGCGGCGGATTATGACTCTCGCTTTTCAATCACCGTAGCTACAATGCTATTATTATACTACTTTTCATGTATTATCTGCAATTTATTTACAGAATTATAATTCATTCTTGAATTTCCATCTCACCTCAATACTATTATCATAATTGCACATGCTTACTATATAGCTCTGAAGCTCTCCAAGCAGTATCTCATTTAATGCTTTCTCGCTGATTTTGTGACGACTGCATTTTTCTTTTCCGTTCCTATTGTAATTTGAACAGATATAATTTACCTTCGCCATTTTTTGCAAATGGCTGGACGGAGAAAATAGGCTGTAGTCAGCCTAAGGAATAAGGCCCCTTGCTGTTCAGCTATATACTTCCCGCTATCCGGGCGTATTCGGGACTTGCACCCGTTAGAGCGCGCCCATGGCGCACAAACTAGAAAGGCCCCAGAGTCGCACAACTCTGGGGCCTTTTTGCGTGCCACAATAAGCACTTTCGTCTTTTCGCATACTGACACTATATCATATGCAAGTTTTAAATTCTAGATACCGCTTTTTATAAAATCTTATTTCTATAAAGAGCGTGCATATCACCTCACGATGAACACCATTGCATTCGACTATATCCTCCGTATAAAAATGCTATTTTCTCATAGGTAATGTATTTCTAAAGACCCTCTTATTGGACGCTTACCAACAATAAACGCTTGCAAAGGAATCTTGGAATTTTAACGCCAATGGAAAAACACGAAAATTACTTGCAAGCTGCATAAAAACTGCCAGCAGATAAATTTCTACTGGCAGGAAAAATTTATATTTTTTCAATTGTCTACTTGACGGGGAGCGGTTCATTTCCCGACAGCCCCTTGCAAGTTAAGCTTTGTTATTTTTTTTTGATGAAGGCTTTTTCATTTGCTGATGCTGGAAGGTCTGGAGTTGTTCCCTTTGGAACCAGACGAACCTCAATTGCCTCGAGACGTTTTGCGTATCCTTCTGTTCCTGAAGATTCTCCATTCTTAGCCCATGCAAGCCATCCATAATCCTGAGCATGAACTCTGTAGTATACATCATAGTTCTTTGCTACATCACCAGACAGTTTGATCTGAATTGCTTCCAGACGTTTACACTGTCCAGTTGTTCCGGATAATGATCCGTTAGATGCCCAATTCTTCTCCCATCCAATATCCTGAACGTGAGATCTGTACTGGATTGAGCTGTTCACTGAAGACGGGAGTTTCATACGGATAGATTCCATACGTTTGCACTCGCCTTCTGTACCTGCCATATCACCGTCATATACATATGCCTGTGTACCATAGTCCTGTACATGTGTCTGGTATCCGACCAGTCTTGCTTTCATAGCTTCTTTGATAGTACCAATAAGTTCTGGTGCTTTGTCCCCTTTGGTAACCAGCTGAATCCTGATTGCTTCCAGACGGTATCCGTAACCAGCTGTTCCTGCTTCTTCGCCATTCTTAGCCCATCCGAGCCATCCGAAGTTCTCGGCATATACGCTGTAGTATACGTCATAATTCTTTTCAACTTCACCAGTCAGTCTGATCTGGATTGCTTCCAGACGTTTACACTGTCCTTCTGTACCGGATACTTCTCCGTTTTTACTCCAGTTCTTTTCCCAACCGATGTCCTGAATATGTGTACGATATTCGATAGATCCAGAAACACCATCTGGTAACTTGATCTGGATAGCCTCTAATCTTTTTGATTCACCAACTGTACCAGACGTTTGTCCGTCTTTCTTCCAGCCTTCTTCCCAGTCATAATCCTGACGGTGAACTTTGTAAGATACGGACATTGTTGTACTCTTTGTAGCTGTAGCTGTAAATTCCTTACCAGTTTCATCTGTGTATTTAGCAGTTGCTGTGTAGATGATCTGACTGTTCTTGTCTTCTTTAACAACATCTGCAATTACGTCATGAGAATCTTTACAACGGCTGCATACGAATGTTGCAACAGCTGTATATCCTTTTTCTTTATCAGCTGTCCATTTCCATCCGTCTTTTTCTGAGACTTTGTAGTCATGACCGAGAGCTGCTACTTCTTCTGTCTTAGTATCTTTGTAATCTTTGCCTTCAAATGTAACTGTAGCTGTGTAAGTAATCTTACCTGCCTCTGTACATGTTGCGCCATCAGATTTCTCAGTTACTTTTGCATCAACTGTTTCTACATGTTTCTCATCATTTGCACATGTAAATGTTGCTGTTGCTGTGTAAGTGTTGTTTTCACCCTTTGTCCAGTTCCATACAGGAGCACCATACTTATGGCCAAGGGCTTTGAGTGTTTCTGTGTAAGTCTCTGTATAATCTTTACCGTTAAATGATACCTTTGCTGTGTATACCGTCTTACCGTCAGCTTCACATGTTGCTGCTGTTGTTTCTGGTGTAACAGTTGCATCTACTGTCTGAGTATCATCACCACGTTCGCACTTGAATGTTGCTGTAGCAGTCTTATGATCATCAGACCACTTCCATGTCGGCTCGCCATACTTATGACCAAGAGCTGCAATTTCTACCTTCTGGTTATCTGTATAATCTTTGCCGCCAAAGGAAGCTTTTGCTGTGTAAACTGTTTCACCTGCTGTTTCACATGTTGCTGCTGTTGTCTTTTCTGTGATTGTCGCTTTTACTTCCTGAGTATCATCACCGCGTTCACATGCAAATACAGCTGTTGCTTCTGTATGGTCATCGTTCCATTTCCATGTCGGCTCACCATACTTATGTTCAAGGGCTGCCAATTCAACTTCATATGTATCTGTTAATGTACCAATTTCTGTCTTACCTTCAGCATCCTTTACTGTTGCTGTTGCTGTATAGACATCTTTACCTTTTTCTGTACATGTTGCAGCTACAGATTTCTCTGTATCTTTAACTGCATCAGCAACTGTAATCTGCTCTGCTTTAGGTTCATCATCACATACAGAACACTTAACACCTGTTACAGATGCTGTATATCCAGTTACATTGCCGTTGTCATCTTTTACTGGTTCCCATGCCCATGTACCTGTGTACTGGTGCTGACCTGCGTCAGATGTCTTCTTATCAGATGCAGTATATCTGTAACCATCATCTGTCTTACCTGTTGCTTTGTAAGTAGATGTTACACCCTGATCACATGTACCAGTGTGACTAACAAGTTTAGCCGTTGCAGTTACTTTTTCTGAAAGAGCTTTCTCAATAGAATCTCTGTTAGCTTTGTTTGTTGCATTTTCATCTGATTCAAGGAGACAATCCAGTTTATTGATCTGATTTGCACAAGTTTCACATTTCAGATTCTGGAATGTAACGCTTGTGTGATCATCGCTCCACTCAGCATCTATTGCTGTGTAAGCATGTCCTTCTGCTGCGTTCTTCTGAGCTTCATCCCAGATAGCTTTTCTTTTCTCGTATGTAGAATTAGCCTGTTCATATTGGGACTTAACAGGTTCTGTAATACAAGCACCACACTCTGGGCAAACATAGTTGTCCGCTTCGTTCCACTTACCGCTATCAGTCTTTGTATAGTATGTTTCATGGAACTTGATGTAATGATGCTCGTGTGCTGTACCTTCTTCTTCAACACGTGTACCGTCTTTAATCAGGCCGCAGTCAGAACAACGTTCTTCTGTAAATGCGTTGCGTCCGCATGTTGCAGGTACAGAAACTGTCTTATAGTTATGAGAATCACCTGTCAAAGTCTTCAAATCAACTGTATCAACAAAGTTTGCAGACCACATGAACTCGTCATTATCATTGCTCTGACTGCCCATGAACTGCTGATACTTCTTGTAGTTTGTATAAGTCGGATTGTAATCTGTCTCTTCGAATTCATAACCGTAGCTGGAATGGTCAAGCAGTTTGCTCTTACCTGAAATGAACGCGAAGTTTGTACCGATTGAAACAACCAGTTTGTCACCCTTCACAGTCAGACCTGCGATTGGATGATTTGTGACAGTGAAATTTGCACTCTTTTCATCTGTTGTTGTAAATGCCATACCGCCAAATAACTTGGTTGTATCACGTTTTGCAGATACTGTGTTATATTCCTTCACAACGGCTACTGCACCGTCTGCAGGATTGTAGGAAACGATATCGTTGGATACGTTGAAGTAAATCTTACCATCTGTATACAGTGCTGCTGTCAGACCGATGGATGGGTAAATGCTCTGTTCATCCACAAACTGTGCATACAGTTTGGTCAGAAGATCATTCTTCTCCATCTTACCGTCTTTGTTCAGAACGCTTACAAATGTATCGTCATCATCGTCGTTTTTCTTGTCTGTGAAGTTGATTAGTGTTTCATAATCGCTGTCGCCATCGCCTGTATCCTTATTTGTCAGTTTATGACGAACAATCTTGTACTCTGCAGCCTTCTGGCTCTGATTCATGCTTGTGCTGCTTACTCTGTCAAACAGGTCTGTCGAATCATACATATAGTAAGCATAACCATCTGCATAGTAAACATTACTTGCTGCACGAGCCATCCATGCTTTTTCATATGTTGTATCTGTTGCTTCATTCTGATAAAGTGATCTTAAAACACTAAAGTTACCCTGATACAATTTTCTTGCATCTGTATCGCTGAACAGGAAGAAGACATGGTTCATATCACCATCTGTCTCGACACGGTCACGACTCATAACTTCTGTGTAGACATCTGTATAACAAGGGTCTACATAGTACCACTGACCATCCACCTTGACTGCATTCCAGTAATGGTCGGAACCGAAGTCTTCCTGTTCTTCGCCATACATTGTAACGTTGGACTGGAAGGAAATTCTTACAAGGTCAACTGTGTAGCCTGCATTGATATCCAGTGTCTTACCATCTGAACCATAGTACAGTTCTTTGGCTGTCTTCCAGTTATCACATACTTCTGAAGTTGTACCATCATCTGCTGTAACAGTTTTCTTGCTGTCATAACCTTTACTTGGATCTTTAAGATAAATATCTTTATCCAGGCACTGCACAAGATATGAAAAAGCTCTGGAGTAACCCAGACATACAGATGTACCCATACCGAATGCACCAAACTGAGTACCTTCCCAATAGTTGATGACACCAGTTGTCATACCGGTTGCAGCCTGATTCGTAGCGCTATCTAACTGCTGCTGAGTAAGCTGCTCAACAGTCATCGTAACGCCTTCAGAAACCTCAACGCCTTTTTCTTCAGCATTTTTGATAAATTTATCTGCTTCCTGCTTCAATGGTTCTGCTGCGTCTGGAAGGTTTTCTTTCACAAATGCTTCCGGATCCTTCTCGATAGCTTCTTTATTAGCTTCTACATATGCATTCGCATCTTCCTCAGACTGTCCAGCCTTCACCAAAGTCTGAGCAATAGCTTTTTTATAAAATTTTACAAGCAAATCCTTCTCAATGCCTGCATAAATCTGATCATGGAAATTCTGTTTGATCTGTGGTTCGTAAACCTTATAGATCTCATTGTAAACTTCATCCTCATGCTCCTGCTTCTGAGGATCCTTTGCAATCATCGGCTTGTCATCATCTGATTCCTTACCAGAGTTCATGATGTAGGACATATCAAATGTATTGTTATGGGCCAACCAGTCATTCAGAACAAGCAGCTTCTGTGCCTTTGTCTGTGCACCTGATGCTGTAACTGCAGCAAGAGCTTCATCTCTTGCATTTGTTACATCTGGACCATAATACTTAATACCTAACTTATCACCATATGTGAAAGTAAAGATCATACCTGTCAGGTCATCGTAGCTCACCTTGCCATCTCTGACATCCTGAACAGATTTGCCGTCTAAGGCAAGCATCTCACCAAGGATACCAAGACCATCTGTATCATCGTTGAAATCCAGAAAGAATGGATTCTGAACACCGAGTACATTAGCATTGGCTGACCACTGATTCAGATACTGCTGATACATACCAACAACTGTATTAATCTGGTCTGCTGTCAGCTTCTTGGTTTCAGCCTGTTCATCTGCTTCATACAGGTCTGCTGTGCTGATATTAGATTCATTGGATTCTGTGCCGGCTTCTCCGCCAACCATTTCGAGATCCCCCAATGCTTCACGCAGGCTCTGGATTGCAGGATCTTCTTCATCAATCTCCACGTCCTTTGTCAACTGTTCTGCAACAGCTGCATTGGCACCCTCGAACTGGATGACTGGTGTCTGTATTGTAATACCTGAAATAGTTACTTTATTTTCATCATTATCTGTCTGGGCCACAGCATCATTATCTGTGTTTGAAGAATCAGTAGTTGCTTCTGTTGCATCATCTTCTGTCACAGAATCTTCTGTTGCTGGAGCTTCTGTTGCTGGATCTTCTGCCTCATTTGTATTGGTGTTATCCTGCACGGCTTCTGTAGTATTTTCCTGCACTGCTGGTGTTTCTTCATGTGCAGGCTCTGCAAAAACTGTTGAAGGCACTACACTGAATACCATTATAGTAGAGAGGAATAAACTCAAAAGCATTTTACTTCTCTTTTTCATAATGTCTACCCTTCCTTTCGTGTTTGTATTAGATAATTCATATTACGTTTTTTGTTTGCCCCCACCTCATTTCCATTGTATTTTATTTATACTCCACCCTCTATTATATGCTACTGTAATTCGTATTTTGCATATATTTTTGCATATAATATAGTAATTAGGTATTTACTTTAATATATCACTGCTAACTGTTTTGTTCAAGACATACTGACGTTTTTTAGCACAAAAACACATCGAAAAGTCTGGTTTTCAGGTTTCTGGCATGTATAAACGTAATAAAGAAATTCCCCCGTATCTTATGATTTGTTAAAATACGGGGAATCATCAAGTTTTTTCTTACTTATTTATATAGAATTTACATATTGATGCGACAGAGGAGTCTTTTTTAGTTCAGTTCCTCAAGAATTGCTGCTGTGAGTTCTTTTCTGTTTGTCTTGAAGTGGAAATACGGTCTTTCCTTGATTACGCGGATGTCTACCGGATATTCATATTCTTCCAGTGCATCTGCAAGACCTGCTTTTACTTCATCCAGACTCTTTGTTTCATCAAGGATTACAAAGAAATATGGAAGGAAATATCCTTCATGATCCTGATCTGGTACAAAGCAGAAGAATCCATCTTCTACACCAGCTACACGTACTGCTTTTGTCTCCATTCTCATCATGTAAAGTTCTCCGCCACCGAAACGCTTTGTTGTTCCACGTCCAAGAATGTATACAATTCCGTGTTCATTGATGTAAGCTTTATCTCCCGTATGTAACCAGCAGTTCCCATCTGGATGATTGATCAGTGTTCTTTCAGTAAGTTCATCACCTCTCCATCCCGCATAGTGGAGCATCATAGCAGGACCCGTCATACATAATTCTCCGATTTCTCCATAATTCAGTTCTTCCAGATCCTCTGAGAATACTGCCATAGTTGTTGCCGGCATTGGCATTCCAACGCATCCGTCTACCAGCGGGAACATCGGATTTGGAAGTGTAAAGTTTGAACATCCTTCACTCTGACCATATCCGGCACTTAAAGTTGCTTTAACATTATGCTTATGGAAGAATGCTTCTACTTCTTGTGTTTTCCTTTCGTTCATTGCTTCAGCTCCGGTTCCGATACTTCTTAGATGAGACATATCGTAATCTTCCGGAATTCTGTCACTCTTCATAAGCATTTCACAGAACATTGGAATCAGTGCCCAGAAGTTTGGCTTCTGCTCCATAAATGCGATATCAATATCTTCCAGCGGACAGAATGGATCAAGTACCATAATCAGTCCTGCTGACAATGGGAAGATTGCCATTGATACAGTTACTGCAATCAGTGCAGGTGGTAAGATTGGCAGCCACCATTTTTCCGGTACATCTGACGGCGGAATAAAGATGGACATCTGGAATGCAGTTGCTACTATATTAGAAGAAGAATGAATAACTAATTTAGAGATTCCTGTGGATCCGCTTGTATATGCGCCAAATACTGGTCTGTTCACATCTTCTTGTGCCATATAGTCTTCTGTATAATCTTTCCCAAGTGCCAGGAACTCGTCCCATGTAAGATCTCCTTCTGTTGTCTCTATCGCACCGGTATATCTGGATGCAATTTCTTTTTCAACATAGTCCGGGACAGATTTTCTATCTGCATAATCATATGGAGAAACCTTAATTACACGCTTCATTGGTGTCGTTGCACGGAACAGATCTTCATCTGACTTTGATGTATAATCCATGACAAATGCTGTCTCTGATTTTGATTTTCTGATTGCAAAACATAATTCTTCTGGAATGTCATCTCTGCAGATAATTGCAGCTCCGATTCTTTCTGCTGCGATCAGAAGGATAAAATGTGCCGGAACACTTTGCAGAAATACAGGAATTCTGTTTCCTTCACCAAATCCAAGTATCTTTAAAGATTTTGCTGCTTTATCAACTTCTCCCCAGAATTCTTTCCATGTAATTTTGTTTCCGTAATATTCAAATGCAATTTTATTTTCGTCTGGATTTTTTGCTCTTAAAAACGTTTCAACAGTTATTGTTGGCACTTCAACGTTGCGCAGTGCTTCTGGATAAAACTGTAACCATGGTTTATCAACGCTCGCTTTTCCAGTTAATGTTGCTCCTGTATTTTCCATAATTATTTACTTCCTTTTCCGATTATTTATTTGTTTTATAATGACGATTCGTATTCTATCATGGATATTTTTCCTTTTCAATAGAAGTGGTGAATTTGGCATATTGAATCAAACAAATCAACTAATTCATTTTTTTCAGGATTTCATTCAATAGGAAATTTTTTGTATAAATGTTCTTGTTTTCTTATTTTGTATGCAGTACACTAAAATTATAATAGAAGAGAGGGGCTTTTGATTATTATGAAAGAAAAAAACAGATTCAGTGTTCTGTTAGAGCATCTGACATCTATGGCCAATTTAAAAAATTATGTACTTGCCAAAGCTGTGCAGTATGATGAATCTTATATAAGCAAATGGATTAGTGGAAAATCACTTCCAACAGAAAAAAATCACGAAATTATTTTGCAGAATATCAGCCAGTGTATTGTTGAGGCTCTGACTGATGATAACCGGGACACTTTTTTAGAAGAATATCAAATTTCTGACGTTTCGAATCTTCAGAAAGCGATTTACGATCATCTCGAATCTGAATATACATATGTAAAAGAACTTCAGGTAACAACTGGTTCTAAAGTGGCTACTAAAATTTCATATTATCCGGAACTTACACTGGATCAGTTTATCTTTAAAATGAAACATCCATCACTCCGTAAAGTACAGTCGCTAAATATTTATGCTATGGTAGATATTCTGAATGTAGACACGAATTATCAGCTTTTAATTGCTGAATTTAACAGCATGCACAATGACAGAGGACTTGTGCTTCCAGGAGTTCATTTTTCTTTAATGATTGATTTGGAATCGTCTTCAGATAATCCGGTTTATACGGCTGGTTTCCTGATGAATTTGCTTTCAAATCTTTCGAATATTGATTTTAATCTTTATTGCGGAACACAGGCACAGAAAAAAATGGTTTTTGCGATTAAAGATATTTATTCGCTTTCAGGTATGTTAGTTGATCAGAACCATTGTCTTGCTGTTACAACAATTGAAGATTCGTCTCTTTCAACGGAACTTTATTACAAATTAAAATTACTTTGCAGCAAAGAAACATTGCTTATTCGACGGACATCTATTCCTGAAATGATTCGTACTTACGAATATGAGCATTCACTGTTTGCCCGGAATTCTTCTTGTCTGCTTGGACATTTTACAGAACATTTTCTTCCAACTGATTTACATAATGAGCTGCTTGATAAGTATGGCTCTTTTATAGGAAAGACATACAGACCTGTACTTCAAAAAATGCATTCTCTGGTATCGCAGATACTTGCTGTTACACCGATAAGAGCACTGATTTATGCTTCTGCATTTACAGATTTTACAGTTACTGGCGAATTGGATTTCTATGGTTATCGAATTCAGCTTTCGCCGGAACAGCGTCTTCATTTTTTTAAGCATATGAAACATCTGCATGAAATTTCAAATGCGCTTCAGATTAAGATTTTGCCGAATGGTTTGCTGTCTGATTACCAGCATATCCCAAGACCGACACTGTTTTTTGCAGATGAGTTTTCTTATTTGCGTTTTAGGAGAAATACACCGTATTACAATATCTGTATTCCGAACAAAATTAGTTTGAATCGAATTTTTTCGGCCTTTTACGATACCGTTTGGGAGTTTGAATCCTGTATTGCACCGGATGCATATCTTACTCATGCAATCCATTCTGTAGAAATTTTGCAATCAGATGCTTCAGGTGATGTGCACAATTAAGAGAAGTCAAGTGGGCTGTTGCAAAATAGATGAGTAATCATCTATGGAGCAATAGCTCCATTTTTATGTCCAAAAGCGACGGACTTTTCATTCAGTTTTCTGCGCATACTGCCTCCCACAGCTCATTCCATCCGGCATAGCCCATCGATACAAAGTATCTAAACCATATGCGCCATGCATCATAAAACAAGCTGTCTTTGTTCTCCTCAGCCAATGTTACCAGGTCAGCACACCTTACTACATAGTCCTTATCCTTTGTGAAACGACCGGTTGATATGCCATTTTTGTAAAGCTCATACAGATTTTCAAGGGCAGCTTTTGCTGTTGTCATGTCAAAATTGCAGGCCCCACTTTCGTTGATTTCATTGAATTTAAGGCACTCCCTATAATTTTTTTCTATAACGTTATCTGATACTTTATTTTCCATATTATCACATTCATCCCTTTAGTACCATCTCATGCCACTCTTCTCCACCCCAGGTAGAGTCAGCAATTCCCAGATCCTGCAATCCAAACTTCTTATACATCTCCACCTTCTGCTCTAAGCATGTCAGAAACAGCTTTTTTCGTCCGTTTGCCTTTTCACGCCGGCTGTAGCGGTACACGAGCTCTCTGGCAAGGCCCTGTCCACGATACTCCGGAAGCACGTCAAGGCCCAGAAGCATCACATTCTTACCGTTTTCATCGCATAAATCGATGTCCGTGAAGAACTCATCCCTGAACTTTTCCTCGTCTGTTGCCACACCATTTAAAAAGCCTGCCAGCTTACCGGTTGATTTGTCAATTGCCACGAGAAATAGCTGTGGTACCTTTGCAATTCTCTCTGTCATTGCCTTTGGAGAACATGCCTCATTCGGTGGAAAGCATATCTGCTCAATTGCTATTGCCTGTTCTACCTCGTCTGGGTGTATACTTCTAAATTCAAAATTGTCTGTCATTTTTTATACCTCATTCTTCTGTTTATCATATATTAAGATTTTTTGTGTTACCGGCCACTCTCAGGCGTGAACAGTAAAATTTTTTTGTATATGTATATAATACGTGTTTTTGCTGATATAATCAATAATCCCCCAAAAATACCAAAATCAGCCACAAAAGCATTTTACTGCTTTTACGACTGATTTACGTTGAAACCTGACAAAAACCTCCAATTATTTTTGTCTACTTTTCACCTATTCCACATTCTTTAGTGCCATGTCCATCGGGATTCTCTTTATTCTACTGAAATCAAATACTGTCACTATCAGGTAACCGATGAGCACAAACGCAAACATCTTTACATAGCCGACAGGTGTCATATGGAATGAAAACCATCCGCTAAATGTCTGAAGCATTATGCGCCATACAATGTCCATTACTTTTGCACCAAGCACTACGCTGATGATATCTGATATAACCACCACGATGGATGTTGAGACCAGATAAAGACTTGCAATTTCTCTGTTGTCGTAGCCTAAAATCTTGGTCATCGATATGGCTGTCTCATTTTTCTCGATGATGAGCTTCGTGAGCAGATATATCATGACGGCTGAGAGCAGTATGCAAAGCACCTGGAAGTACTGCATGTATGAGCCCATGGAGTGGTCGAGCTGGTCTGCCATTTTGGTGATGTCGCGTATCGTGATTGTTGTCGCGATATTGCTCTCATCGATATCCTTTATTTTTGTGTCTGACAAAAATCCGCTGAATCTGCCATCTGCAAAATCAAAGGTATCCGCGAAATGCTCTATCGGCATAAACACCGCGATGCTCTGGGATTTATCGTAGGTTCCCTTCACCTTGAATTTGTATGTTTTTTTCTCGTACTGTGCATCAAGCTTTATTGTATCACCCGGTTTTATACCATATTTATCTGCAAATGAGTCTGATATGTATACCTCGTTATCCTTAAGCGAATCCATGTCCTTAAGCTTTACGTATGCACTGTCTGTTTCCACTCCGTAGACAGACACCTCCTCGTCAAAGTCATCTGACCTCCTTAAGAGCGATGTCATGTCAAATTTCTCTGCATCACTGTTGTCGGTTTCAAGCACGTTTCCGTCTGCATCGACATAGGATTTGAGTACGTACTGGTATTTTGCAAACATCATACTGTCGGTATTTTTCTTGTAATAATCAAGTGTATCCGGCATGCCGACTGCCATCGCGAGCATTACCATGATGAAAAATATTCCCACAAAAAGTATCAGATAGTTTGCCACATTCTGGAACATGATTCTCAGTCTGAAACGGCTCATGAAGCTCCAGCGCGGAAGCCGCATTGCTTTTTTGCGCTTTGTTTTCTTAAGGTCATGACGCAGAAACTGAAGCGGTGTGTGCTGCATCATGCGAATTATTACGATAAGATTTACAACCAGCATGATAATCACCGGAGCAAGCGTTGTTTTTATGAATGCGCCCGGATTCCAGATTGTGTGATATGTCGGCAGGCTGTAGCTGTTGTAATACATGCCCACAACCACATCCTTGAATACCGTATAGCCCAGTATATTTCCTACTACTGCTGCCAGAAATGTCACAATGACAGGCATTGAAAGGTAATGCCTAATAAGCTCTCCCTTTGTGTAGCCCGACGCGCGAAGCGTGCCTATCGCTGATGATTCATTTGCTATCGTATTGCTTATGGTCACTGCAAAAATGAATGCGATTATCACGATAAGAATGTCTAAAAGCACTCCTCCCATGGCCTTGTCTGAGCCCATATCGTCCGTGGCAAAATTGATTGCCGGATTTGAGTAGCGCGGTGTGTAGTCCTCCACCTCATTGCCCGCTGCCATCACCTGTGAGACCATCGCCTCCAGAAAGTCATCTGAATTTTCCTTCTGCTCTATGTCGTCAGCCGGCTCATCCTCGTATTTCCATGCATATGTATAGTGAATGCTCTTGTCCAGGCGCTCAAAGCCCTCCTTTGTCACCATTGCCACATCAAACTTTATCGCATCAAACATCATATCGGTCTTCTTTTCATGCAGTGTGGAGTAATTGACATATGCGATAAGGCCCGATACCTTGAATTCTTTTCCGCTGACCTTTATTGTGTCACCGACCTTCATCCCCACGTTGTCTGCATGCATTCTGTCCACAGCGATTTCGTTCTCATTTTGTGGAAAAGAGCCCTCGATGAGACATGCGAGGTTGATATCCTCGGTCTTTGTGTATACACGGATGGTTCCATCCTTTTTGCCGTCTGCATCGTAGTCCTCAGTCTCATTGCGATAGAAATTCTCGTAGAGCGTGACAGGAGTTTTGCTGCTATCGCTGTCTTTTTCGTCTGGAGCTGTTTTTACCTCGCCTGACTCGATAGCCGTAACAAGCTCGCTGTCAGCCTTATCCTTAAGCTCAAAATGTCCATCCTCCTGCTTGTATTTACTTACCCCCTCATCCGCAGAGGTGAGCATACTATCGTTTGCCACATACATTCCGGATACAAAGCCGATTGTCAGCACGAGGAAAAGAAATACAACGAGATATTTCTTCCAGTCACCGATAATTTCCTTTGGTATACGCTTTATCAGAGGATTTTTTATCTTTTTCCTGCTCATAGGTCAAATTCTCCTTACCACTCAAGCTCTTCGGCCGAAACCTTATTTGTATTGATATCGTTGTGACGCACGGCTCCGTCTCGTAGCTTTATCACGTGGTCTGCCATGTTTTTGATGGCCTCATTGTGTGTGACCATGATTATGGTGTTTCCGTACTTTTTGTTGACATCCTCTATGAGCTTCAAAATCTCCTTTGAGGTGTTGTAATCAAGCGCTCCTGTCGGCTCGTCGCAGAGCAGTATATCAGGGTTTTTCACGATTGCACGACCGATTGACACACGCTGCTGCTGTCCGCCGGATAGCTGATTTGGAAGCTTGTAGCGGTGCTCGTAAAGCCCCAGCGTGTGAAGCAGCTCATCGATATCCAGTGCGTTGTCAGACAGGTATGCGCCCACCTCGATATTTTCCTTTACATTCAGATTGGCAATCAGGTTGTACATCTGAAATACATATCCCAGATGCTTTCTGCGGTACTGCGTGAGCTTTTTCTCGCTCATATCCTTCAGCTTGTCACCATTTATGCTGATATATCCGGAATCGGCGCTGTCGATGCCTCCGATGATATTGAGCAGTGTAGACTTTCCGGAGCCTGACGGTCCGAGCAGCACACAGAATTCACCCTTTGCCACAGAAAAATTCATACCTCGCAGCACCTCCTGGCGCGTCTCGCCGCTTCCAAAGCCCTTTTTCAAATCCACTATTTCTAAGAACTTTCTCTCTTCTTCTGACATATGATATCCTCTCTTTCAACATTTCAAATTACATTTACCTTATATAATGTTATACGTTTAAAAACAATTATTGGTAAGATTGTGCTTACTGTAGTTACCTGTCATTTATATATGTTAGTGTTATCTAACTTCATGTAATAAGAGTAACGCTATTCTGCCTTTCTTGTCAATAAAAATTTTATAATCAGCTTGGTAAAACATCTTTTTATTTTCTGACCGGATTAACAGCTTCGAGGCGTATGCATAATATAAATTAAATCTGATTTTACGGAGATATGAATTTTTATGTGTGGTATTGCCGGATTCTGTAACTTTAAAGAAGACTTTGAAGAGAACACCGATTACTGGAACTTTCGTCTTGAGAAGATGCGTGCTGTGCTCGCCCACCGCGGCAACGATGCCAGAGGACGCTACCTTAAAAAGCATATTGGTCTGTCGCACAGCCGTCTGGCCATCCGTGATATCCTGTGCGGCGACCAGCCCATGACGCGCACCCACAACGGCTATGAGTACACTATCTGCTATAACGGAGAAATTTACAACACGGATGAGCTGATTCCCAAGCTGTCCGAAAACGGCTTTGTATGCTCCACAACCTCAGACACAGAGGTTATTCTGTACGCCTACATCCATTGGGGCGCTGATTTTGTCAATCGCTTAAACGGTATTTTTGCATTTGCCATATGGGATGCGGCTAAAAACCGGCTGCTTTTATACCGCGACCGCGTAGGTGTCAAACCGCTTTTTTATGCCATCCGAGGGGATTCTCTGGTGTTTGGCTCCGAGCCAAAGGCCTGCTTTGCGCACCCTGCAGTAAAACCTGAGCTTGATAAGCAGGGCTTGCAGGAGCTTCTTGCTATCGGGCCTGCACACACGAGCGGGCTTTCCCTGTTTAAGGATTTGTTTGAGGTTTTGCCGGGACACTTTATGATTTACTCACAGAATGGGCTGCATGATGAAACCTACTGGGAGCTTACAAGCCGGGAACACACCGAGAGCTATCAAGATACCGTTGCTCACACACGTTTTCTGGTGGAGGATGCTATAAAAAGGCAGATGGTTTCCGATGTGCCGGTATGTACTTTTCTGTCAGGCGGCATCGATTCGAGCATCGTGACCGCCATCGCCGCAAACTATATGAACACACGTGGTAAAACGCTCAACACTTTTTCCTTCGACTTTAAGGACAATGACAGGTATTTTAAGGCAAACGCCTTCCAACCGGAGAGGGATTTGCCCTATGTCAATCGTATGCTTGAAGAGTATGAGACAGCCCACTCCTATCTCGAGTGTGATGAGAACTCTCTCTTCAAGGCGCTCTTTGCCGCAGTCGATGCAAAGGATATGCCCGGCATGACCGATGTGGACTCGTCACTTTTATATTTCTGCAGCCTCGTCAGCCGAAAAAACAAGGTAGCTCTTACCGGTGAGTGTGCTGATGAAATCTTTGGCGGATATCCGTGGTTTTACCGCAAAGAGCTGCTGGAAAGATATGGCTTCCCATGGTCATCGGATGTCGCTCCACGCCTTGCCCTTTTGCGCGATGATGTGGGTTTGGAGCTTGATTTATCCGGTTATCAGGCTTTTCGATATGAGGAGTCGAGGTCAAAAGCACCTCTCCTTTACGGCGAGGCCGGTGAGGACGAAAGCCGCCGCATAATCGGATATCTCAATATCAAATGGTTCATGCAGACACTTCTTGACCGCATGGATCGCACCAGCATGTACTCCGAGCTTGAGGCCCGTGTACCTTTTGCCGACCATCGTATCATTGAGTATGTCTTTAATGTGCCTTGGCATATGAAATATCAAAACGGTGTGGAAAAGACTCTGCTTCGCGATGCTTTTTCAGATGTCCTGCCACCTGAGCTTTTGCACAGAAAAAAGAGCCCATATCCAAAGACTTATCATCCCGGATATGAAGCTCTCCTTATAAAGGGAATGGAGGAGATATTAGACTCCCCTAACGCCCCTGTGCGCACTCTCATTGACACTGACAAAACGCGCGAATTTTTAAAGGCACCGGCAGAATACGGCAGTCCGTGGTTTGGCCAGCTCATGGCAGGTCCGCAGCTTATCGCATATTTCATCCAGATTAATTACTGGATGGAGAAGTATCAGCTGTCTGCTTAATGCTCATCCATGATTAATTGACCTTGCGCTCTATATCAATGATGTTATTCTCTATGATATTGTTTTCTGTAATGTTGTTATCTATGCTCTCTGCCGAAGGGGTGCTTTCACTATTCTGCTCTTTCGGTGTAAATCTTCTCACCTTATCCATGAGCTGAGTCTTCTTCAGCTCATGCTTAAGCTCAACACGCTCACTCTTCTGCTGTCGTTTTTTCTCCTTAAGCTCGTACTTGGCCTGCTTCTTTGCGAGCTTATTCTGCCTCTTCTGCTCCTTTATGGCAGCCTTTGTCTCTCTTTTGGCCTGCTTTGCCGCAAGCTTTGCTTCTTTTGCTTCGTTCTTTATGCGGCTCTTTTTGTTCTTCTTGACACTCTTTTTAGCCACCTTATGTAATTCCTTGAGGTCTGACTTTGCAGCCTTTATATTCTTTCTGTCCTTGCGGTATGGATTGTGCACAAAGTATCCCACAGTGCCTATCATCATAAGAAGCAGTGCCAGCGCCTCTCCAGCCATCGTGACATACTCCAGATACTGCGGATACAGCTTGTAGCCTGCCATCTCCGCCGCTATCAGGATAAGCGGAATGAAAAACAGTATATTCTTTCGCTTTTGGGACAATAACGCTCCCTCCGCACCTACACACATGAGTACATACAGGCACAGCTGCGAAGTCGGTCCATAGGCATATGCCACAATCGCAGCCATTATTACAGATATGCAAAACACTATGAATGCTTCTCCGCGGAACAGGGCATTCCTGTACTCTTTTATGCCCTCCAGCTTGTCTACCGATATGCCATGCAGTGAATATACCTGGTCTGTGATATCCTCCATGCAGTCCTCATGGTATCGCTTCAGCTCCCTGTTGCTGTTTATATCAGCATCTATGGAGCGTCTGCGCTCTGTAAGCAGCTTCTGCTCCTCCATGATCTTCTCCCAGGCCTCATCCTCTGCCTCACGCTGAAGCTTCACCTGCTCGTGAATCCACTCGGCACGCTGGATGCGCTCGCTCTCCTGCGGTATAACCATCTGCTGCTCGTCTACTGTCTGCTGCGGGGTT
>ERZ857840.1097-NODE-1097-length-32889-cov-4.277517_pt1 | contig 32889 bp, 27 predicted proteins | sample MGYA00519760_ERZ857840 | MGnify/ENA primary metagenome ERZ857840 (study PRJEB31778, sample SAMEA3449371) | human gut metagenome | biome: human gut; feature: human-associated habitat; material: faeces | place: United Kingdom | collected 2010/2012 ... | reverse complement strand
CCACTGCTCTGATTTTATTTTCAAAAATGTCCTATTTGATATTGCAATTTAGATTATTTTTCAAAAACAAATCGCCGTATCCTTTTAATAATGATACGGCGATATATTATATGTGGTAAATGGAAATCAATTGGTATATCCCGGATGGATGGTGACTACTTCCCCTCCGTTGTTTTTGTCGACACCGTCATAACCAACGCTGAATCTGTCGTCATATGGCGCCGCACGTGTTGCGCTTCGTTCGTCCGTCATAGGCACGCGATACAATGCACCATCTATCACACGATACAGATAGGTATCGTGCCATATGGCGTTTGTGACCGTTGTTGCGGTTTCTATCGCAGTTTTGCCTTCATTGGCGACCTGATCAATTGCGTTTACACGCTTATACTCTGCGTCAGTAACACCGTTTCCAGGTGAAGTGAATATCGGACTCACAAAATTTTCCGGATCCTTCCATCCGTATTTCTTACGCATTTCAACTGATTCGGGAAGCTCCGATTTTGCAATCACCTCGATCTGCATCTGGAGCTTATCCGGCGCCGGTGAATACACAACAATGCGCAGAGTGTCACCCGGGAGATAATAATACTCGGTATACCTCCAGTGATAATTGGCAATGCAATTATCTCCGTTTGCGCTCACCGCATATTCGCCGTTATGTATGTCATAACCGCCCAAGTCCTGACCCGTTGCTGTTATATATCTCCAGAAAGGACGGAATATAAGGATGGTATTGCTCAGCTTATTTGCTTTGACGTCAACAAGTGCCCGAGAGAGTGAAAGACCGACATCAGATTCGGTTTTTGCACTGCCGCCGAAATACACCGACGGATTGTCCAAAGCAGTGGCATCGGGATCAACGGCTAAATCGGGATTGAAATCGCCGGAATAACGCGCTATTCTGAACGACGGCAAGGTTACAGTGGCTTCAATTCCACACCAAATGTCACGTGATGAAACTTTTTTATAATACCATGCGCCTCCGAAAACTTTCGGTGTTTCCGGTTTTCCGGCTTCGCCATCAATCGCGCCGCTCCATACGGGAGGTGCTTCAAGCACCTCGGTTTGCCGTACTGTTATTGTTCTTTTTTTCTCATCTGCAGCATTGCCTGCGCTGTCTCTGACTGAATACGTCACAACATATTCTCCGGCAATTGCCGGATCAAAGCCTCCTTTATCAATTTCAATTCTGTCGGTTATATTGCCGTCAACATTGTCACGCGCCGAAACGTCTTTAAGCAGATCATAGTCTGTGTGTTGCTTTATTATAACGTTTTCGGTTCCGCTTCTAAGCGTTATTTTGGGCTTTTTTGTATCCGGCTCCGCCTGCGAAATCGGATTTTCAGATATCGTCTCGGAAGATTCATTTGCTGAAACAGCTGCATCATCAGACGATTCGTGTGAAACTTCTGTGGTATGGGAGCAACCTGCCGGGAGAAGCAGTGATACAAGAAGAATTATTGTAATAGTTTTTTTCATCATAATCTGATTTTTTCCTCCGGTTTTGTAAATGACGAGAATGTTGCGGTTCCGTCCTTGATATACATAACAACGGAATTTCCGTCATCGACATTGTATATAGATTTCAGCTCCGGATATGCGTCAAGCATTGCAATACCGGGTTCGTGACGCGGGTCTTCCAGCAAGCGTCCGGAAACACGAAGCCATTCGCCATCCTTGAAGGCGCACAGCTCGAAATGCTCGTTGTTCATTAACTGTCGGAAAACATCTTTCTTTCTGCCAGTTTGTATATAAAGCCTATCTTCAAACAAATTGATCGTTCCGAAAGGACGAACACGCGGCTCACCATTCTCGTCAACGGTTGCCAGGAAATACGTTTCTGCCGATTTCAAAAAATCATTGACACGTTTGCGAGCCGCCGCAAGGCGATTTTTTTCCTGAGCAATTTCACGTTTTTTTGATTCTTCAGCCCACGAAGGGAACTTTTCGAGCGACGATGCAAAGCTATGCATTACGGAAGGCACATCGATCTTCTGAGGGCATATTGCGCTGCACGAACCACAGCCGATGCAAGCCGAAGGACGTTTATTCTCCGGCAGTGAATCGATCATCATGCTTACGGAAAATGTAGGCTGATAGTTGAAATCATTATATGCGGAAATAAGCCGTGGTATATTGAGTCCCATCGGACAGACTTCGCAGCAATAGCGGCAAGCCGTACATGGCGCGCCTCTCTTCATGTGTTCGGCAACATTAAAAAGCGTTGCAAGCTCTTTTTCGTCAAGAGGCTTTTCGCAGGAATATGTTTCGATATTGTCCTTCAGCTGTTGCATATCGGACATACCGCTCAGAGTGACGGCAACATTGTCAAGTCCCTGTATAAAGCGGAAAGCCCATGCAGGTATCTTTTCATATGGTCTGAGGGCAATCAAAGCTTCTGTATCCTCGGGATTGAGCGAAGCAAGCTTGCCGCCGCGTACAGGCTCCATGACCCATACCGGAATATTGTATTCCTTCAGAAGCTCATATTTTTCTTTTGCGCCCTGCAGAGTCCAGTCAAGATAATTGAGCTGAATCTGACAGAATTCGACTATATCACCATAGACAGTCAGAAACTCACGCAGATTATCAATAAGTCCATGGCAGGAAAAGCCGAGATGGCGAATCCTTCCCTGCCTTTTCTGCTCTTTGAGATAATCGGCGATACCCCACTTCGGATCGGTATATACTTTGATTGAGGTCTCATTGACATTGTGGAAAAGGTAAAAATCAAAATAGTCAACCCGGCATTTTGCAAGCTGTTCTTCAAAAATACCCTTCACATCATAGCTTTCCGCAATCGCATGTCCAGGAAATTTGCTCGCGAGGTTATATGAATCACGCGGATAACGCGACAGTATTCTTCCTGCGATGCGTTCGGATTCACCGCCGTGATACGGGTAAGCAGTATCAAAATAATTGATTCCGTTTTTTATGGCGTAGTCAATCATTTCGGCGGTACGTCCTTCGTCGATCGTGCCGTCGGCATTTGTCGGCAGGCGCATCATTCCGAGTCCGAGGCGCGAAAGCTTTTCACCATGGAAATCACTATATATCATAACAAAACTCTCTTTAATACGTAGATCAGAATTTCCCGCCACCACCACCATGCGTTCTTCCTGATGACGATACATGGGTACTGCTGCCTGAGGATGAAGTTTCCTTTGGCTTTGCTGTTTTTGAAACATTACGGTAAAGGAAAATATCCTTCACTGTTTTCATGCTCATGCTTCCTTCTCTGACATAATTGTTAGCTTCCGTTCCAAGCTGAACCGTAGTGAGCTTGCGCTTCATTGATTCAACAGATATAAGAGCAATTATGAATCCGGCAACAAGTGAAATAGGTATCCATGCAAAGGAAAGCGGGTAATGTGTTGTATCGAGAGCATCGGTTATAAGCTCATCACAACCATCGGCGAATATGTTGAAAGCTTCGGCATAAGCACCCGACGAAAGATAACTGAGAAACTCATCGGAAAGCCTTTCGCGATCATAATCGCTTATTGCGTCGATACACAAGCCGCAAGTGGTTATGTACCAATCACGGTCGCTCATGCTGATGAGCAAAAGCACACCGTCATATCCCTCGCCGTAGCCATAGCCGTTATAGTCGTAATAATCATCGGCAAAGGCACGCGCAGTTTTTCCGTTAAGATCGTTTACGGTTACAACCGCAACAGTACATTTAAGTCTTTTCGTAATCTCGCCGAGCTTTGAGCGAAGCGATGATTCTTCGACATCGGAGAGCAGATTTGCATCATCGACAACGAGATCGGGGGATGCAGCGGACGGAATCACCAGTGACACACATAAAAGCAAAAGAAGTGCAATTGAAAAAATTTTTTTCATGTTGATGTTCTCCTCCCTCAAAGTATGTTAGCAAGCCAAAGCAACCATGCGCAGCCATATATAAGGGCACCGATGCCGAGTGTAAGCCCAAGGCGCCACAGCGATGCCGCTTTTTTGTCAACAGGAAGATTACCGACAAACTTTCCGGTCTGACCGTTCATTGCGAAAATATATTTATTTCCGTTCCAAGTTGTATTGAGTATCCATACGGGAAGCAGAGCATATCGGACCTTGCCGGCGTTCAGCTTCACCGATGTGTTCTCCGGAGTTATCGTTGTATAGCCCTCTGCGGTTGCGGCAAATGCTGTCTCGGCTGACTTTTTAACTCGTGCGTTGGCACGTTCCTCGCAGTCCTTTGCGGTAAGATCATACTTATCGGCAAGATAACCTGCGAGGTATGCGGTCTGAAAATCCACCGCTTCTTTATAGTAATACGGTTCGATTGAATCCATAAGGTCATCGGGCATTTTTGTCGAACCGTCAACCGGAACATTGTCAAATGCGATCGTACCTCCACGCGTCACTGAATAATGACTTGTTTCGACGTAGTTATAATCTCGGTCGCTCCACGAACGCACCTTTGTGGCTTTGAAATTCAGCAACGCATCGGCTTCGGTATCGTACAGCCAAAATGGAACATACACGCCTTTGATTTCATCAATGTGATTTTTGTCTTTGAAAATCTTCGGTAGAAGCCTTTTTCCCGAAAGATGCTTCATAAGGCCTTCTTTTGCCGCTTTTTTGTCAAGTTTGAAAGGGATAACATAATCCGGACGAAGTTCGCCCTTGAACTGTCCCATCATGACAACATGATTGCCGCAGAACGGGCAATCTGTTGCCGCCATATTTTCGTCACCGATAATTTCGCCACCGCACGATTTGCATGAATATACCCTGAGACCATCTGTTTCGCCGGGTCGCCACTCGCCGCCCGATGCTTCTTCCCAGTTCATATCGTCGTTTTGTGTATTCTTAAGCGTTGCATCGTATTCTCTGAGAGTTTCCACTTCAAATTCGGTGTCGCAGTACGGGCACTTCATTTTCTGTGATACGCTGTCAAACGCTATTGCGCCGCCGCAGCATGGACATTTGTATTCCTGTATTTCTGCCACGATTTCTCCTCCGTTGAAGCGCACATACAGTACGCTATTATAGTTGTAAAGATTATACCATTTCGAGCGACAGTTTTCAACCTTTTTTTGTTTTTTATCAGAAAAATATATTGAACTTTCCTTTTCGGTATGGTATACTGCATGCAGTATTATATTAAGAGGTGTACCGTTTTGAGAACAAGTACAATTTCAAGAGAAGAAGCTTTTTTGCTTCTTGAAAAATACAATAAAGAGCCATTTCACATCAGACATGCACTGACAGTTGAAGGCGTAATGCGTTTCTTTGCGAAATCGCTCGGCTATCTCGACGAGGAAGAATATTGGGGTATTGTCGGTCTGCTGCACGATATTGATTTTGAACTTTATCCAGAGGAACATTGCAAAAAGGCGCCGGAGCTGCTTGCCGCAGGCGGCGTCGGTGATGATATGATCCATTCGATATGCTCACACGGATATGGTATATGTTGCGATGCTGAGCCGAATTGCGAAATGGAAAAAGTACTCTTTGCCGCCGACGAGCTCACCGGTCTTATATGGTCCACAGCGCTCATGCGCCCGTCAAAAAGCGTTTCCGATATGGATATTTCAAGCATAAAGAAAAAATTCAAGGACAAAAAATTCGCCGCAGGATGTTCACGTGATATTATTCGTACTGGTGCGGAAAGGCTTGGGTGGGAACTCGACAGACTTTTCGAACAGACACTCCTTGCAATGCGCGACTGCGAAGCATCGGTAAACGAATTTATGGACGGATATACGAAATGAGTAACATCCCTTCAAACTATCACACACATTCAACGTTCTGCGACGGCAAAGATACTCCGGAAGAAATGGTACTTGAGGCTATACGCCTCGGATGCCCGGAAATAGGATTTTCGGGGCACTCATATACCGACTTTGACGAAACGTATTGCATGAGCATTGAAGGCACAAAGCAATACAAAAAATGCATCCGCGAACTTGCGGAGAAATATCGCGACAGAATACGCATACTTCTCGGCGTTGAACAGGACTATTTTTCAAACGCACCGACAAACGGATATGATTATGTAATAGGTTCCGTACATTACATAAAAAAGGACGGAGCTTATCTTACGGTTGACGAAAGTGCCGAAACACAGAAAAGAGACGTCGCAAACCATTACGGCGGTGATTTTTACACATACATCGAGGACTATTACGCACTGATAGGCGACATTTACAGTAAAACAAAGTGTAATATCGTCGGTCATTTTGATCTCGTCACAAAATTCAACGAGGACGGCTCGCTTTTCGACACAAACCACCCCCGTTATATTGCCGCTTCTGATAAAGCGCTGCAAAAGCTGCTTGCAACACCGGCAATCTTTGAAATCAACACCGGCGCGATCGCTCGCGGCTACCGCAAAACTCCTTACCCGGAAAAACGGCTCCTTGATGTGATTCTTCAAAGCGGAAAAAAGGTTGTCTGCAATTCCGATTGCCACAACAAAGACAATCTGCTCTGCGGTCTTATTTGAATCATTCCTTCGAAAAAACGGTGAAATAAGCGTCCTCAAGTGTCGAGGGCGCTTTTTCTGCGTTCGGCGACGGCTTCACATCGCTCAGTACGCGCAGTACAACATTGCCTCCGTCGTTTCTCACCGAAATGATACCGTCAGTAACTCCGTCGTTCTGCGGTACATTCCATACCCTGCCGTCAAGTTCTGAAATAATTTCCTTCGGTGCGTCGTTCACCTGAATAATCCCTTTTTTCAGCATTATGACGCGGGTAGCTATGTTTTCCACGTCGCTGACAATGTGTGTAGCGATTATTATGCATCGGTCAAGCGACATTTCCGAAATGAAATTCCTCACATTGATTCGCTGTTTCGGATCAAGTCCTGCCGTCGGCTCATCAAGTATAACGATCCGAGGATTTCCGATGAACGCTTGTGCAAGCGCGAGACGCTGTTTCATACCTCCGGACATACTTCTGACCGGATGCTTTGCAACATCACTCAGTTCAACACGTTCCAGAAGCACGGCGATCTGTGCCTTAGCTTCCCTGCGCGGTACCCCTTTCAGTACAGCCATGTATTTCAGGCAGTCATTGACCGAAAATGTAGGATACATGCCCGGATACTGCGGCATAAACCCGAGGGCAGCGCGATACTCCTTGCCGAGCGAATATATGCTTTTTCCGTTATAGAGTATTTCACCGGAATCCATTGCCAGATTATCGGTAAGAATATTCATCAGCGTCGATTTTCCGCTTCCGTTTGGACCGAGCAGTGCATATACACCGCAGTCGAGCTCCGCTGAAAAATCCGAAAGTGCTTTTACATTTCCGTAGGATTTACAGACATTATGTATACTTAAAAGTGACATATCAATTCTTTCCTTTCGATTTGTTATAGTTAATTGCCGATGCCGCGAGCAGCACAAGTGAGACGGCGGAAAACGCTATCAGCGTAATTGCATAAGTAATGATACCATCGCTCTTTGCCATCAGTTCTGCCGGAGCAAGCAGTGTTGTCATATCGAACTTTTCGAATGTACTGCTGACGACACTTTTGAATGCGTACGGGAGCAACATAACAGCTGAAACAACGCAAAGACAAGGCAATGTCTTTTTGCAAAGCTCGGACAATGCGGATATCAATAGCACTACGACAGCAAAAGCGATCAGGCGCAGCAAGAGATAGAGCACTGCAAAAGCACCGATAGACATTTCACCGATACGCTCAAAACGCGGCATACACGCAAGGCAATACGACGCGGATGGCAGGAGAAAGTTGTTTTGCAGATTGACAAAATCGATTATCGAAAATGCGATAAAGTAGAGCAGGCATATTGAAAGTGATGCCGCAAGCTTTGCTCCGAATACAGCTTGGCGTCCGTTCGGAGTGGAACGAAGAATGTGAATAAAGCCCGATGAATATTCGTCTGCGAACACTCCGGACAGTAGCGCCGCAAGCAATACCAGCAAAATTATGTCAAACGGTGAAAAGAACAGCTTATTATATCCCGTGTCATAGACAAATTCGGCTTTCAGCCCGCTTTCGCTGCGTTCACGCAAGTACAAATCGCGTTTTTCAACCTCTCTGAACGGCTCATTTTTTGCCTTTGCATCCTCATATTCGGTACGGCATTGAATGTATTCGTCATACGTGATCTCGTGCGCCCGATATTTTTCCTCAATTGCTCCCCAACCGCCGATTTTACTGTCAATCTCATTGCGAATTTCGGAAATATACGCCGATTTTTCTTCATTCCATTCGCCTTCAAGCGTTGTCATGTAATATTTCATGATTGAATCATAAAATGAAGGTTGTGCGGCATAGCTCTGTGCCGAGGTGATAAGCTTTACGGCGACAAGAAGCAACATAGCGATAACCGACAACGCGTTTCCCGAAATTTTCTTGAATTCATATCCGAAAAGCGTCTTTGCCGGAAGTGTAACGCTCGGCAGCTTCAGCTTCAGCCCGATCGGTTTCACGACAAACGGTGCGGATGCGGCGAAGCGCCTGCCGCAAATCGCAAATGAAACGACCGCAATTAAAGCATAAATAAGGCATCCCGCAACAACACGCTCGGCATATATTCCGAATACGTTCCCGACACTGAATCTTGAAAAAAGCGAAGTCGCATCTGCCATGGCAAATATATTGAACAGACCAAACGGATTGTGCGAATCGATATAGTTCACACTGTAAAGAGCGTAATTCACACCGCCGAATACTGCAGACGCAATGAACGAGAGCTTGAACGAGCGAAACAGCAGAGCAAAAAGCGCTGTAAGCATTGAAAAAGAGAACATCACGAGCAGCTTTATCGCAAGTGAAAGCGCAACAAGCTGTCCGCAGCTTATGAGAAACGGACAGTTTGCAAACAGCTCCACCGCCTGAACAGGACAACTGAGCGGCGAAAAGCCCTTGTAAAATCCGACAACACAAGCCACTGCGCCGGAAAATACAAATACTGCCGTCACATCGAAAATCAGCATCGCCGCCGTTTTTGAGACAACCGTTTTCCATCTGCCGTTCTTGGTTGCACGTATAACAGACGCCGCACCTGACGAATACTCGCCGAGAAACAGAGAGGGAGCCGCCAGAGCCATAAGCAGCAGAAGGATATAATCTGTTGCCGTGAATGAAAAGTATGTATCATACCCTTTTACAACAGCCGGAGCGAAACGGATTTTTCCGACACGCGAATAAACGGAAATAACGTCTTTCTGATATCTGATATTGAAGTCATTCCTGACGCTTGCGCTTTCCGCGCTTTCAAGTTGTTTTTCGGCCTTTTTGATTATTTCGGAAATGCGGTCACCGTACCCCTCGGCATATGAGTATTGTTTTTTTACCGCATTCAGCAGCGTGAAATCGTTGAAGCGCTGGTTGCGGAACAAAGTCGTCGGAAGATCCGGAGATTTGTAATCAAAATTCCCCTTTTTCATTTCCGAAATTTCAACTTTGATGTACTCATCATTCAGCGCTTTCAGCTCATTCGCGTATTTGTCGTAAAAATCCCTGTTTTCACCGTAAAGCTCAAGCGCCGTTATTGTATCGTCGCGTAACTCGACGGTTTCGCGGCTGCATTCGAATGCACACAGCACCGCCGTGATCACAAGCAACAAAGCAAACGCCGCGCGGACATAGGTATATGAGATCAGCTTTCTGAATTCATATCTTATTAATGACATTCTACTCACTCCTTTCCGCCTCATGTATAAATATTTTTTGATCCTGTTTTGTCAATCATAATCCGGTATCAGGATATATCTCTTTCCCGTGTTCATATCAAAAATCGCGAAATGCGTTTTCGGTTCAACCGGTGCGCCGCTCCTTTTGGAAAGCTCATCAGCTTTTTTACGGTCGTACTCGTCAGAGTACATTGTGAAAACATAATTACCGTCAAGCTGTTGTATCCCCTGAATCTCCGCTCCGGTAAAGTCAAAAACCGTTTCGCTTTCAGTCGACTCATGGCGTATGCGCGATATAGTGTTCTTGCCGTCCTCGGCGGTACATATGTAAAAATACCCACGATAATAAACACCCTGCGGCAATTGAGATACCGGCTCTGCGGTAAGCGTATCCGGCTCAATACGCAAAGCCTTTTCATTGTCGTCCGTGAAATATATGCACCCCGCCTCACTCCTCAGAGATGTAACAGGACCTTCATATACTCTTTCAAGTTCCTTTCCGTTCAGAACGCTTATACCGCTTTCATGGTACAAAAACAATCTGTCGCCAGCCGTAATGATATTGAAAAACGTCTGCTCGGGAACAATCCGCTCAAACACGCCATACGGATCCACACTGTCAAGCACCTTACGTTGCATACCGTTCTCATCGAGTGTTGTATTGGCACAATAAAACTTTCCGGCACATACCGTCAGGAGCATAAATTCTCCGAACGGCGCCTCGTAAAGCGTTTTTTGATTCATTCCGTCCAAATCACTGATACGCAGCGATATTCCGTGTCCACCCGCACTGACAGTATGTCCGGCGATGTATATATTTGTCTTGTCTGCGGCAATAAAGAACGGCATGGAGAACGCACAGTCTTTGTGTTCGCAAAGCGGATCACCGCAAGCAACAACAGCTTTTCCCGTCAGCTTGTCAAAGCGGTATATTGTTCCCGCATACGGGAAGAACACCGACAAAGCGGTCTGTGCAGTGACAAATTCGGAGACACCGCAAACGGAATAATCGAACTCTTCTTCAAGCTGTTCTGCATTTTTACCTTTGTATTGGTCAAGCAAAACCTCGTGATATCTGTCCGGGAACGTCATATCATCAAGAACCGAATCGTCCTGCGACTGCTCTGGAATCACACTTTGATTCTCACTGACCGTACTTGACTCTTCGGCATAAGTCGGTGAACACGAAAAGAGAAATATATTTTGAAGCAATAGAGCAACACATATAATGTTACTAAAAATATCGTTATAAAACCTTTTTAACGTTATTTTTTTCATCACAAAGCTTCACTCCTAAAAATTTAGTTATGTTGCAGTGCTGCTGATGTCAGCAGCACTGCATATGTATAATTTTTCAGAGTCGAATCGGAATATATTTTTCTGTCGCGGTTCGTCAGAAGAACAACGTGAACATCCGAACCAAGCGAAGAAATTCCAGATGACATATAGCTGAAGCGCACAGTTTTTCGCTCGGTAAATGTAAATTCAATATATGTCTTTGTTTCTCCGTCGATATTGAATTCAAGCGGAATACCGTCTGCGAACAGCATCATTCCCATGCAAAGCCGTCCGGTTTCGCTTTTCAGCGTTAGTACATTTTCAACCTCACCTTCAACATCGAAAACGCTGCCAGGTAAAACAACGTCACCGCCGCAGGAAAGCTCCGCAGTGAAAGCTATGGGGCTTTCGGTATATTCCGCAGTCGGATCATCAGAATCTACAATAGGTGGGTCATTCGAATTCATTGTGCATCCTGATAAAATAATCAGAAAAGCAAGAAGCAATGCGACGGTTATTCTTTTCATTTCGTTTCGCCTTATAAAAAATGCTGTCGTTTATTGATCCGTAATCAGGATATATCTTTTGCCTGTTTTAAGGTCCAATATCGCCAAATGTTGTTTCGGATTCACTCTTTTTCCCCTTTTCTCCGAAAGTGCTTCGGCTTTTTTCACGTCATATTCATCTGTGAGGGTCAAAAACAGATAATCACCGTCAATGAATAAATTGTTGCCTTTTGTCATGCCGGTCAGGTCAAAAACATCCTCTTTTTCCATTGTCTCAATATTTGTGCGCGTAATCGCTGTGCGGTCATCGCGTGTTGCCAAGGAATATGCATAGCCGCGGTAGATCGTTCCGACGGGATATCTTTCAACCTCTTCCGCTTCTCCGCCATCGACCGGCATACGCATCATGTCTTCTTCCGATGTGCGACAAAAATAAATATAACCGCCGCATACGGCGCTCACATAAAGGGCATTCCCCGAGTATATCCGGACGAATTCATCGCCTTTGACCCGGTATATTCCCGTTTTTCCCGAGATATACACATCATTTCCGATAATATTCATTCGCATATCTTTTTCGGGTGGGATCAGCCTTTTGAAATTTCCGTCGGCATCCACCATGTCAAGCACGCTTTGCGTGCTTCCGTCGGAATCAAGGGAGACATTCAGAGAACAGATTTTTTCGTTCAGGATGAACGGAAACATAAACTCTCCAATTTCCGCTTTATATACGATTTTCGGATTCGTACCGTCGGCATTCGTAACGCAAAGCGCGATTTTGTCATCCATATGCCTGGCTGTGAACAGCTTCGTTTTGCTTGCGGCAACAAAGAAAGAACCTGAAAGTATGCAGTTTTGAGGGTCGCACAGCGGATCTGCACATGCCGGCACAGCCTTTCCCGTCACCTTGTCATATCTCATAAGCCTGCCATCTAAAAAATAAATGCTTGTTGCCGATTGAGCCATGCAGATGCCGCTGCAATTGTCGGGATTATATTCGAATTCCGCCTCAAGCTGTTCATCCGTTTTGCCCTTGTATGCGTCAAGCAAGATCTCCCTGTATCTGTCAGGAAAAGTCATGTCATCAAAAACGGAATCATACTGTGACGACTCATTCGCAATGCTCGCATCGCCGCTCGGCTCGCCGGCGCTCGATTCGTCGTAATATACGGGCGCACATGCGGCAAGAAGCTGAATTGCCAAAGCGATCAATATTAAAAACGGTAAAATTCTTCTCATGTTGCCAAATCTCCTTTTCAAAATGTGTTAGTGATTTTCCCGTCCCCCGTCAATCACTTATCATAAGGTGTTATCACTCTGCGAGTGAAGCGGTATATTCCGTTTTCATGGGAATATATCTGAATTGTTGCGTTTCGGTATTGTGATCCGTTAATCACAAGCGCCGCATCGGCATCTCTTCCCGAAAACGAATACACAATGGGCTTCCGCAAAAGCTTCAAAGGATCATTTGGCGTGTGAGTCATAATGAAAACACATCCGTCGCCCGAATGGCTGAATGTCAGCTTTTCATCATCATACATAATGCTGCAATCATCGATGACATCATCATCAGCGGCATAAACCATCCATGTGTCCGTGATGCGATTGGAGCGACCGTCTCCAGTTGTAAGCAGTACAAAGGACATTTCACCGCTTTTCACTTTTTCGGCGGGAACGACAAAACGAACGTCGGTCTTGAATGACGTATAATCGCATGAAATATCGCATATGTCGATCAGTTCGTCATCCAGCAAAAGGAATGCTATCGGGTTCTTGCGCCTTCCATCGGCAAATTGCAGCTCAAGTATAACCTCGATTCCGCTGTTTTTTTCAATTGTTATTGTGCGGTCGGACGAGCCGTTTGAAACGCCGTTTATGATATAGCGTCCGAACATTCCGGAACTTCCCTGACTGTCATATTCCTCGATCAGGCTTGGCTTTCTCATCCCGGATATTTCTTGTGGTCTGACACCGTCAGCACATTTGACTGATGTCGTAGCCCACGTGGCTGCTCCTACCGACAAATTAGGCAAATATGGATTAGCACTGTTGATTGCAAAAAGTGTCACAGTAAAGGCGTCGCCGCCTCGCGTTTTCGGAACAAACGAAAAGCCGAAAACATTTTTGCTTTTGACTGTATACTGATGCACATATGATGTCTTTCCGTCAACCGTGAATTCACACGGTACTCCATCAACCAGAAGTACAAATTTCACATCATATTTCTCTATGGACATTTTTACATTGCGTTCAATCTTGCACTCGATTTCCCCGCCTGTATATTCAAGCGTTTTCTCTCCGGCAGTATCGATTCCGTTAATATAAAACCTTTGCCCATCATTTTCGGCTTTTGCTGCCCACGGATCCGCAAACAGATATTCCTGTGTATCATAAAAACGCTTTTCCGAATGGGAATAAGTGAGCGCATACACTGTTCTTTCCGCGCCCGATTTGGTAAGATCGGGTTTTTCGAACTGCAGCTTGCAAAGCGTCTCGCTGTCGGGGAGACTGAATGCGAATGTATCTCCGAGCTGTTTCCCGTCGCAGAACACGGTCGAAGTGTAATCTCCGGCTTTTCCGTAAACAAACAGCCGTGATTTTTGCACATTCTCATCATACGCCTTTGAGCTGTCAACGTATCCGGCATTCATGGACATCGAACCGCCTATATGCGAAACAAGCGTATTCTGTTCAAGCAGACTGAGCGCGTTTTTCTTCTGAGTCTCATCGGCATCGGACGCATTGATCTTATCGGCAATACTTTCATAGACGATCTCAATCGGTTTTGACGCCGTACGCTTTTCACCGTTTCCCTTTGCGGTGTAAGAAATCGAAAAAGTGTAATTTTTGAGTATGTCCTTTGTTCTAGCCTCGTTGTCGCGGTTTGTGAGCAGTACCACATGGACATCGGAACCGTCCGCCGGGATATCCGATGCCGAATATGTGAAGTCAACCGTTTTACGTTCCGTAAACGAAAATTCAACATATCTCTTTGTCTCGCCGCCGACGGTAAAGTCAAGCGGAATACCGTCCGCAAACAGCATCATTCCCATACAGAGCCTGCCTGTTTTGCTTTTCAGCACAAGTCTGTGTTCAACAAGATTTTCAATTTCAAAAACACTGTCCGGCACGACTGTCTGACCGTTACATGTAAGCTCGGCTTCAAAAGATGCTCTTGTCACCGAATACGGCACACCTGCATCGTCGATATCTTCAAGGATTTCGGGTTCGCTGCTCTGATTACTGTCATCATGTGTCACTCCGCCGCACGCCGACAGCAGCACCGCAAACAAAAGTAGCATCGAAATTATAAAACGTTTCATAAATAGTTTTCTCCTTTTCTTCTCGGTTATTTTTCATTAAAGAGACAAAAAAGCGCACAATCCGACCGTTAAAAAATCGGGTTATGCGCGATATATCAGTAAAATCAAGCGGACTGAAAGAAAATGCGGGGACAAGAGACAGGTTGAATAAAACTTCGGTGTCATGACCGTATCCTCCGTTACAGAACGTTAAATCATGAATATTTAATTGTTTCTTCTTGTATTACAAATTATATCATAACATCGTCTGCTTGTCAAGGGCAAAAGAAAAAGCACCTGTTTCAAGGTGCTTTTTCTGGCGGAGAAGCAGGGATTCGAACCCTGGAGGCGCTTTTGACGCCTACACGATTTCCAGTCGTGCGCCCTCGACCAACTAGGCGACTTCTCCATTATGATATTCTCATGCAAGACACATCGGCGGCGCTCACAACGTTTTGTATTATATCATGTCCGCGACTCTTTGTCAAGTGTTTTTTCGATTTTATTTTCAAAAACTTGCACAGATCCGAAACAGCACATAACACGACAAAAAAACTCGATATACAGTCCGCCGATAGTAACAGAGGACTGCCTCAAAGCAGTCCTCTCTCCGGGATATTAATTATTACTGGAATATCTCGCGATATGCCTCAAGAGTATCATCCATGGCGTTCTGTGCGGAATCCTGAATTGCCTCAAAGGAGGATATAAGTGTATTGGTCCCACTGCGCATAACGTCGCTGTAAATGCCGATGAGTCTGCCTCCCCAGTTGAAAAGCGCACCAAGGTCGTAGAGACGATGAGAGGTGATGTAGTCGAGCATTTCGCTGTCCTCGTCGTCGCGCAGAGCCTGGTTCTTCATGGTAACCTCATAGTATGCCTGAGAAACTCTGTCGCTGTAATAACCGAGAAGCTCAATGAGATAGCAGCTTGCTTCAAGCCTTGCACTGTTTGATGAAGGAATTCCGATCACGGATGACTGGTATGCGTTGATACCGCAGTAATACTCCTCCTGCTCCTCGTCAAGCTTCGGAACGGGAAGAACGCCGGTATATACCTTATCTTCAAGTTCTGCATTCTTGATGTTGAGAATAGAAGCGATGGTTGTGCCGTAGAACAGGCCCTTACCTGTCATGAACATCTGAGACGTCTTTTTCCAGCCGTCGGAGCTGAACTGCTCAACGCGGATCGTATTTGTCTTGTCTGCCATAATTTCAAACACCTTATTGAAGGCGTTTACACTGCGGTCGCTTGCGACATTCAGATAAAGTCCGCCGTTTCCGTCTTTTTCGACGGTTCTAACGCCTGCACCGTTGACCCAGATCGCAGTAACATAACCTTCGGAGATGTTACCGTATGTACCGCCCTCTGTGCCCCACTGACCGTCTTCATCGGGAGCCGAAACAACCTTGCACATTTCATAGAATGTGTCGTATGTCCATTTGCCTTCTTTTACGATGTCATATATACTGCCGTATCTGCCGAACAGCTCCGGGTTTTCTTCATACATCTTCTTGTTGAAAAGGCAGCAGTAGGTATAATCGTCGTCTGTAAGAAGCATATTGCCCGCGACGAAGAAGGTTCTGCCGTCGATGGAAAGGTTCTCACGTGCGCTCTGGTCATACCACGGTCTGTCAAGCTGAAGCAGATCGTCAAGACCCCAGAAACACTTATCCTGAACGCCGGGGAGCAGATTGTTTGCAGATTCACATACGAGATCATATGTATCATCACCTGCAAGTGCGTAGTCACGTGCTGTTACGCCGGGAGTTGAGCTCTTGACGGCGTTGATTGTGATTCCGTATTCGGTTTCAATAATGTCGTTACGCGATTTTACTTCGTCGCTGATGCGGTCAAATTTGACCTCGTCGTCATCCTCGTTACCGACAAACTGGATAGCGCCGAAAGTGTGATTGGAACGGACTAAAATTGTGATTTCCGTGTCATAAAATTTTGCCTCAAGCGGGAATCCTTCGGAAACCTCTTCGCCGGAGGACAAATCGTCAGATGCCGCATCGGATGCCGTGCTTTCCGTCCGGCTTCCGGCAGGCGCGGACGATTCATCCGAATCGTTGTTGCATGCCGCAAAGGAGGCGAGAAGCATGGTAAGCATAAGAACTGTTGCGATAATTTTTTTCATATGTCTGCTCCTGTTGTCTTTTTGACAATTATAACACATTATTTGCCGTATTACAATAGTATATTTCGATATTCGGTACTTTTTGTTGTTGATTTCCCATGCTGAACATGATATAATGCGTATATGAGTATTTTAAACTGCGATAATATATCGCTTTCTTACGGAACAAAAGAAATAATTAAGAATATAACGTTTTCCCTGAATGACGGCGAAAAAATGGGCATAATCGGAGTCAACGGTGCCGGAAAGTCAACATTGCTGAATATAATCTGCGGCAAAACCGAACCGACCTCAGGAACCGTCAGCATACGTAAGGACTGTACTGTCGGTATGCTCAACCAGATTATAGATACGGATTTTATCGGCAAAACCATATATGAATACGCCGTATCTGCTTTCGAATCGCTTATCAGGACAGAGCGCGAGCTCGAGGAGCTTGCCGACCGTCTTAAGGATGACCCGTCGCTTACCGACCAGTATACCTCACGCCTTTACGATTTCAAGCTGAAAGGCGGCGCCGAATACAAAACAAAAACCAAATCGTTTCTGGCGCGCTTCGGATTCCGTGCTGATATGTATGATTTTCCTGCCGAAAATCTTTCGGGCGGTCAGAGAACGCGGCTTGCGCTTGCAACACTTCTTCTGACCGACAGCAAGCTAATTATTCTTGACGAACCAACCAATCATCTTGACATCGAAACCGTCGAATGGCTGGAGGATTACATCCGTTCATCGTCAGCCGCGTTCATGATCGTCTCACATGACCGCTTCTTTCTTGACCGCGTTACGACCACGACACTTGAAATCGAAAATCTCACCGCGACAAAATATCAGGGAGGATACAGTGAATTCAAGGAGAAGAAACGCAAGCTGACAGAAGATGCTGCCAAACATTACGAACAGCAACAAAAGGAAATAAAGCGTCTTGAAGCGTTTATTGAGAATCAGCGCAAATGGAACAGAGAGCGGAACATAATCGCTGCCGAAAGTCGTCAGAAAGCTATCGACCGAATGGTCAGGCTTGAAAAGCCGAAGGCTCCTCCCAAGAGTATAAACATTGTGGTTCAAAGCGTATCCGGAAGCAGCGACGTGCTTTCAGTACGCCATCTTTCAAAGAGCTTTGACGGTAACAGTCTTTTTTCCGATTTGTCGTTTGAGCTTAAGAAGGGCGACCGTATGCTCGTTATCGGTCCGAACGGATGTGGAAAATCCACATTGCTGAAAATAATCAACGGGCAGCTCAAAGCCGACAGCGGCGTCTGTGAACTTGGATATTCGCAGACCGTCGGATATTACGATCAGGAGATTCAGCAGCTCAATCCCGCCAACACGGTCATTGAAGAACTGCTTGAAACAGACCCCGATATGACGACCGGAGACGCACGGAACCGCCTTGCCCAATACGGATTTTACGGTGACGACGTTTTCAAGGAGGTGTGTCTGCTCAGCGGTGGTGAAAAAGCGCGGCTGTCAATATGCAAGCTTGTCATGCAGAGCGTCAGTTTCCTGATCCTTGACGAGCCGACCAACCACCTCGATATACCTTCGAAAGAAATACTTGAAAACGCACTACTCTCATACGGTGGTACAATTCTTGCGGTATCGCATGACAGATATTTCATACGTTCGCTTTCAACACGTATTCTTGAAATTGACAAAATCGGCTTTGCCGACGGCTATGCCGTCTTCAACGGCGGATATGACGCTTACATTGCACGCCGCCGCAAACAGTCAGCTCCGACAGTAACCGAAGCAGCTCCCGAAAGTGCTGCAAAAAGCGATTATCTCGCCGCAAAGCGCGAAAAATCGCAAAAGCGTTCCGAGATGAAGAGATATGCTTTCCTCGGAAAAGAAATCGAACGCCTCGAAAAGCGCGAAAAAGAGATCGAAGTCGCAATGCTTGAAAAGTCATCTGACTACAAACTTCTTTCAGAGCTTTCCGACGAAACCGCCAAAATCAAGGAAACGCTTGAATGCTACTACGAAGAATATTTCGCTTTAGCCGAAGAATACGGGGAATAAAAAAACACGGCGCGTATTATAATGTTATATGACATTATATCAAGGAGCGCGTCTGTATGTTCATTTACACCTTCAAAGCATCGAAAATAAAGTTTTTTGCCGTCGTACTTCTCGCAGTCGCATCATTGCTTGCGCTGATAACGCTTGTTCCCGGTTACGGCGACGCAGGTACCGTTGCTGCAGTGACAATTGATTACAACAACATCAGGACCGACGAGGACAGGATCGGCTTTATTGAATCCTTCGGATACACCGTCGTCGGGCTTGCTTCCGAATGCGAAGTACGCGTACCCGATGATTTCGACGCGGTATACACAAAATACAATGACCTTCAGCGTTCTCAGGGACTTAACCTGAAAAAATACGCCGGCAAAAGTCTGACGCGTTACAGCTACTATCTGACCGACTATTCAGGCTACGACGGCAAGGTCATGATCACCCTTCTCGTGTACAAAAACCGTATTGTCGGCGGCGATGTCTGCGGTGTGGACGGCGAAGGCTTCATGCACGGATTTGAGAAAGCAGATATCTGAATGACCTGTCGGAGATCCGCGCATAATAATCAAGGTGGTTTTTATGCGCGGATTTTTCACGGGATTTGCCGCGGCAATCGCGGTAATACTCATTCTTTCATTTATCGGGCTGCTTATGTATCCGGACCTGATAATAATATATCATAATATAAGCGAATTTTTGGGCGGATAACAATATGGAACGCATCGACAAAATCCTTTCAAATGCCGGACTTATGTCGCGTCGCGATGCAAAGGAAGCGGCAAAGAAACATCGTATAACCGTAAACGGCACAGCTGTAAAAAGTGCCGATGAGAAAATTAACGACGACGATATACTGGAACTGGACGGAAATCCGGTCAACCGGCAGAAGTTTTATTATATTATGATGAACAAACCTGCCGGCTACATATGTTCAACCGATGACCCGACAGCTCCGACCGTAATGTCTCTTATTGACGAAGCCGATCTTCGCAGAGGAATGTTCCCTGTCGGAAGACTGGACAAGTATACCGTAGGGCTTCTGATTATCTCGAACGACGGAATACTTGCACACGATCTGCTTTCACCGAAGAAACACGTCCCGAAAAGATATTTCTTCCGCCTTGAAAAGCCGTATGACAGCCGTTTCACAAAAGAGATAGAAAAAGGTATAAACCTGGACGGCGACGCTACGGCAAAACCCGCAAGTCTTGAAATGACATCCCCATGCGAAGGCTACATAACCGTTACGGAAGGAATGTTCCACCTAGTAAAGCGCATTTTTGAAGCTACCGGAAATAAAGTAACCTATCTCAAAAGAACAGATTTCGGTCCGCTCTCTCTTGACTCTTCACTTCCCGAGGGGCGCTATCGTTTCCTCACTGACGCTGAAGCCAAATCCCTTATATTGGCACAAAAGGGTTAGAATTCCCACATTTTTATGCAACATCGCCAAATTGAAAGCCTCATTTTTATGCAATAAAGCTCTTTCTTTTTTGTGATTTTTTTGGTATTATATTAGCAGTACAAAAGTGAGGTCAAGAACCCACACCCCAGGAGGTTAACTTTACATATGGCAAGTGTTCTCTTTAAACACATTTACAAGAGATATCCGGGCGGAGTTACCGCAGTTTCGGATTTCTGTCTCGAAATCAAGGATAAGGAATTCATCGTTCTCGTCGGACCTTCGGGTTGCGGCAAAAGTACAACTCTTAGAATGATCGCCGGTCTTGAAGAAATCACGGAAGGCGAACTCTTCATCGATAACAAGCGCGTCAACGACGTCGCTCCTAAGGACAGAGACATAGCGATGGTGTTCCAAAACTACGCTCTCTATCCTCATATGACCGTCTTCGACAACATGTCATTCGGTCTTAAGCTCCGCAAGGTAAGAAAGGAAGAAATCAAGCGCCGCGTTGAAGAAGCCGCAAGAATTCTTGATATCTCTCACCTCCTGGACAGACGTCCCAAAGCTCTTTCCGGCGGTCAGAAGCAGCGTGTCGCACTTGGTCGTGCAATCGTCCGTGAACCTAAGGTATTCCTGCTCGACGAACCTCTCTCCAACCTGGACGCTAAGCTCCGTGCATCGATGAGAAGCGAGCTTACAAAGCTCCACCAGAGACTCAAGACAACCTTCATCTACGTTACCCACGACCAGGTCGAGGCTATGACCATGGCAACCCGTATCGTTGTTATGAAGGACGGTCTCATTCAGCAGGTCGATACTCCTCAGAACCTTTATGACTATCCCTGCAATATGTTCGTCGCAGGCTTCATAGGCACTCCTCAGATGAACTTTATCAACGGTACCCTTACTCAGGAAAAGGGTTCCTCAGATGTTTATTTCGAATTCTGCGGCAGACGCTTCAAGCTGCCTAAGGATAAAGCTGAGGATGAAAATCTTAAGCCCTATATCGGCAAAGAAGTTGTCGCCGGTATCCGTCCCGAGCTTCTCCACGACGAACCGATTTATCTCGGTCAGTTCCCCGACAGCACTATCGAAGCATACGTTGACTTCACCGAATTAATGGGCGCAGAAATTTATCTGTATCTCTCTCTTGATGAAGAAACCAACATCATCAGCCGTGTCTCTTCTCGCTCTACTGCAAAGGGCGGTGACACGATCAAGATTGCTATCGATACCACTCGCATCCACTTCTTTGATAAGGATACCGAACAGATAATAGTTCACTGAGTCTGTTAACAGAGTACCCTGTAAAATTCGCAAAGCGAATTACTTAATCTTAACAATCAATTCAACTTTAAAAAGCGCAGGCCTGTCTTATTCCGATGGACAGCTCTGCGCTTTTAAAATTTTTTCTTCATGAAAATAAAAAACATAAAAAATTCGGGTATTCATAACTCGCCATTATGAATATCCGAATTGGTCGGAGCGAGAGGATTTGAACCTCCGGCCTCTTGGTCCCGAACCGTAAAAGTCCTGTAAAATAAGGACTTTTGGTTGATTTTCGGTACTTTTTAGTCTGAAATCACTGCTTTCGTGTGCTCTTACTCGCACTGTGTCCACGTAGTCCGAACCTGTAGATGGTCAAAGGTGTGGTCGGAGCCGATTTTCACGAGAACTCGCGCACCTAACCGACATAGCAGTTCGTCGTTCTTTCTGCCAATAGTATAGCATACATTCGAAACGATTACAAGGCCCCTGCTCAAAATGCAGAATTTGCGGTGCAGTAGTCAAACCTGCTAAGAAAAGTCAACAGTTTTTTCGAAAACAATTGAAACTTTTTTTGAGATAATAGAAGCAGCACCAAAAGGGCGAAAAGGAGTAATTTTTTTCGCCCGAGAGGTATTCTGTTGTATGTAGTTAGGCTTCTAATTCACGGTAAAGCTCTGTGACCTTGCCGTAGTAAATACGAAGGAATTTGTTAATACCGGCAACCATGGCTTCCTTGCCACATTTGCCTTCGGAACGTTTCTTTTGAATAAAGTCATAGACCGCATCACCTTCGGGTTTTAGTCGGAGCTTGCATTGCATGATCTCAAAGCCAACATGTCGTAGATAACCGTTTCCTCGCTTTGAGATGTGTCGTTCTGTCCCGCAAAAGCCGCCGGACTGGTAAGGCGGAGCATCGATCCCTGCATAAGCAATCAGAGCGTGCTTGGAGTGAAAGTTCCGAACGTCACCGATCTCTGCAATCACAAGTGGAGTCAGCGTATCTCCAACACAAGCCATCTCACGAATCAAAGAATATTCGGAGAGGGACTTGGCAAATGTCTGCATTTGTGCTAAAATAGATGCGCGAGAGTTTTCGAGTTCTCGCACAACTTTAATAGCTTCCTTGACGACGATCGTGGTGGATGCAGTCATAGGGAGCGCAGGGATACTGTTTTGAACCAAGGCGAAGATCTCTTCTGCCTGGCGTTCGTACATGCGGTATCCCTGTTTTTTTGCCCGGTTGCAGTAATCGGTGGTGAATTTTCTCTCCCCCATAGCGGAAATCTTGTCAAAATGTAAATATCTGAGAACAAAATCCGTTAATTTGTGGTTTTGTTCCCGGTCGTAAAGAAGATCTGTAATGCCGGGCATCACGTTGTCAAGGAGATTACCCAGCGAGATCTTGGCTTTCACGAGCATAGACGTAAGTTGAAAATATTGCCGTGACAGTAACCGCAGCTCGCGGTAGACTTCATCCGCCGGCTTGGCAGCTTGGAGATCCTGCCAATAGGTAAGACCGAATGCGGCAATTTTAGCCGCGTCAATTTTATCCGTCTTTGCTTTTCGTATATCTTGTGAGCAGAACTTCTTCATACGTAAGGCGTTCACCACACAAACGAAAACATTTGCTTCCAGCAATTGAGCTACCACAGGCAAGTGGTAGTGTCCCGTGGCTTCGAGAACCACACGAACCTCCTCGTCATACGAGCGAATATCCCGTATGAGCTTTGTGATTTCCTCGGCGGTGTGTTCTATGTCGTAAGGTGGTTTCAAAACCTCTCCGCCGGGCTTCAAAAAGCACACTGTGCTTTTTCCTTTTGCGATGTCAATACCAACGCAGATCATAAAAATCCTCCTTTTTGTTTATTCTGCAATGTACCGTTTCAGCTTATTACGACTCATTTTGGATCGTGACGCGGACGCGATTTTTTGCAGGGGGCTCGCCCCCTGCAAAATCGGAACAACCTGCTTAATCGAATCTTTATAATAAGAGAACGGATGACGCTTTGACTACCGAACGCGAAGTTCAAAGAAAAGGTCGTCAGTCCATTGCTCTCTTATTATAACAAAAATAAGCATAGCTTTCTACTCCGAAATCTCAGAATAGGGCCACGCTTATATTGTACCAAAGAAAAGACCTTGCGAAAAAAGTTGAAATTGTTTCAAAAAAGGTCTGGACTTCCTCCCACTTCTGTGGTATTGTTGTGTGTTGACAGGAGGTGCAACCTATGAAAAGTATGATAAAAGAGCTATGGCACGGAAACATCATTCCGCAAGAGGACAGCAGAAACAACTCGAAGGAGATGAAGGAGCTACTCGGATACATGGCAAGGCATCACGAGGACTTGGCAAAAACCTTCACCGACGAGCAGAAGGAGATCTTCGAAAAGTTCCACGATTGTTTGGATGAGTACGTTAGCATCGCTGAAGCAGCCATCTTCGAGTATGCCTTCAAATTAGGGATGCAAATTGCTATAGAAGCATTAAACTGATTCGTCCTCATGCAATTATCGAGTATAAATTTTTAAAAACCACTATTATTTACAATTATAGTCTTGACAACAACAACCAAATGGTTTATAATATAATACACAAATATATTTTGGGAAGGAATACTATGACAAGATCAGAACTGATTAAAATCATATGTCAAAAAAATAATATAAGCCTTTCAGAACTTGCGAGACGAATCGGACAAACACCACAGAATTTTAATAAGAAAATATTGCGCAACACGATATCTGATGACGAACTGTCCAAAATCTTATTGGTATTAAATATTGAATACGAACAAAAGATTAGGTTTTCAGATGGCACTTCAATTGAAATGAAAACCGATTAAATTTCGGTATATTCGAATATTACACCGTTGAAACATAACATATTTTCAAACACACATATCCAAGGAGGTTTATTATGAAAAAGAACAGCAAAGATGTAGTAACATACACGGAAGATGAAATACGAAGTGATCCTTACGGTTTTACTCTTAAGGAAATAACTGAAGTTTTAGGTGAACAAGAAGCGCAAAAATTATTTAATGAGTTGTATAAGAAAAAGCCAATTTCAAAGTATCAGACAGTTAAGATAAAAGAGATCCAACAGGGCGGTGATACAAGTAAATACGCTTTTGAGCTAACAGATGGTTACTGCATTGAAACGGTTTGCATTAAAAGAAAAACAGGAACAACAGTTTGCGTGAGTACAATGGTTGGCTGTCCTGTTGGTTGTATATTTTGCGAATCTGGTAGCAATGGATTTATTAGAAATTTAACACCCTCAGAAATTGTTCAGCAAGTTGTTCTGCTGAAAGAAAAAGTCAATAGAATCGTTTATATGGGAATGGGAGAACCATTGTTTAACTACAATTCTCTTATAAAATCCATTCATATTTTGCGTGATCGAAACGGATACAACTTCCCCACAGACGGAATTACAGTTTCAACTGTAGGCCCTTTGACACAATTGAAAAAGTTGAGAGAAGAACACCTAAAAATTCAATTAACGCTTTCACTTCACGCAACTAATCAAACGACAAGAGACAAGGTTATACCGCACATGAGCGGAAACAAAATTGAAGATGTAGTGGAAGCGGTCCTGTCTTATTCAGAACGCCATAATAGAAAGATTACGATAGCGTATCTGTTATTACCTGGAGTTAATGACAGGCCTTCGGATGTTCGTCAATTAAGTCGGTGGTTTCGTGGAAAAAACGTTTTAATTAACTTGTTACAATACAATAACACTAAATGCTTTGATATGAAGAGCCCAAACAAACAACAATTGGTTGCATTTAAAAATTTGTTGGAACGTGAAGGCTTAGAGGTGAAGCTTCGTGAATCAAGAGGCGGAAAAATAAAGGCAGCATGTGGGCAATTAGTTAGTGAACATAACAAAAAAGGTGCCAGAACTACCCAAAGTACCGTTCGTTCGAATTCCGAAACCATTCAGAATAAGAAAGCCATTCAATACGATACATCTACAAAAACAGATTTGCGGCAAAATTCAAGCAGAACAAAAAGACAAGATAGCAAAAAGGGCAATTTCAAAAGCAAAAAAACACGACGATCTCCTCACAATGCTTGATTACGCTCAAATGTTTGGCTATATTCCTACAATTCATTTTTATCTACGGATATAGTTCCAAATAATGTATATTCACGTCGAAATTATAATTAAGATCATCGAAAAGGAATAGTATAAGAAAACGTGAAAAAACTCGAATTGATATCTTGGCGCAATTTATGCAATAATATAAAATTCGCAATTGATGGAACGCCATTGATTCAAACAATAAATCTCTGTCCGAGATAAGTATTGGTGAATAAAAATATTCCTATAGGTAGGATAATTATCGACAAAGAAATTTTCTCTGGAGTGGGAAAAGCAGACCAAAGTATGCTATAATGCAATAAAATAGTTATACAAACTTGAATTTGAGGAGGTGATAAGATGACAGCATATATGAGATTAAGATAATACCGCGAGTTGTGTTGCGGTACATCCGTATTACATAACTCGCTTTCGGGCAAGAATGTAATAATGGAGGATGTCATGAATAAAATTATTAGATTTAATGACAGCGAAAAGCTTTTTCGTTGTCCAATATGTAAACGAAAGTTAAAGATGGTAGGCAATAGTTTGCTGTGTAGTAATAAGCATTGTTTCGATATTTCTAAATTAGGATATGTGAATTTTGCATTAAATCAAAAGCAATCTAAGCATTATAGCAGAACTTCTTTTGAAAGCAGAATGGATATTTTAGAAAAGGGATACTATTCACATATTCTTACGGAGATAACACATATATTGAGCAAGCTTGAAAACATAACAACTATTCTTGATGTCGGATGTGGTGAAGGATATTATTCTAGAAAAATCAAAGAACTATTTCAAGCAGATATAGTTGCTTTTGATATTTCAAAAGATGCCATTTCCCTTGCTTCAAAAAGAGACGGTAGTAAGTCTATAAAGTGGTTTGTGGGTGATTTGGAAAATATGCCAATTAGAGACCACTCAGTAGACTGTATACTGGACATATTTACACCAGCTAATTATTTGGAGTTCAATAGAGTTCTGACGGATAGCGGCTATATTGTAAAGGTTATTCCTGGGAATAAACATCTGATGGAGTTCAGAAACATTGCAAAAGAACATTTGAAAAATCAAGAGTATTCCAATGAGAATGTGATTAACTTATTCAAGAAGCAGTATTCTGTTATTTACCAAAAAAGAGTTTCAGAATCATATGAAATGCCGTTAGAGGATATTAAAATTTTTGCAGACATGACCCCACTGCTCTTCCATGTAGATAAAACTGAGATTGATTTCAAAAAGCTAAAAACTTTGACGATTGATGCAGAGATATTTGTGGGAAGTCTATAACGCTTGAAACTTTCAGTTTGACGGAGCAACAAATTCCAATTTGTTGAACTGAATAGCACATACTGACCGATAGGAACAAGGATGAAATATACCTTGTTCCTTTTCGTTTACCCAGGGCATTCATAGAAAATGAATAAACAGGTCAGTTATGCATACCAACACTTATCTCGGACAGAGACAACAATAATAAATTCCTTTTTTGTATCCACGGTTGCTTCTTTAATTGGACTATTAGTTGCATTGCTTGGGGCATATTACTATGTTTATCAAAATGCCCATCACAGTAAAATATGGTTTTATTTAACCATATGTGCAATGTATATTCCAGAAGCAACACTGTTAATTCCGTCCTTTGTTCTTTTTAAGAATATGGGAATACTAAATACATACTTTGCTGTTATATGTGTATCTCTTTCCGTTCCTTTTCTTGTATACTTGTTTAAACAAAATGCTCTCTTGCTTCCCAAAGATATGATTAAATCTGCGAGGATGGATGGGGCAACCGAGCTTTCCATATTCTTTCGTGTTTTCATCCCAGCACTAAGAGAGATTATATTAGCGGCTTTCATTATAGCGTTTTTTAATGCGTGGAATTCAATAATGCTACCCGTCGTTATTTTACAATCGGAGGCAAAGTTTACAAATGCTATTTATTTGAATTCACTTGGATCAATATGGTTTGGAGATTATGCAGTGTTAATGACCTCCATTGTCATATCTACGCTTCCTATTTTGGCTTTGTTTCTTTTGTTTCAAAGGTATATTAAAAAAGCATCGAAGTTATATTGATTATTATCGAGCATTTTTGATATGTTGGGTTGAGCTGTGAACTGCATAATTTGTTTTTTGTGAAATATAGAAGGCTGACCACGGCAACTCGAAAAGCAGCCAACGAATAGAATGTCGAAATGAAATAATCCGGTTAACTTTAAACATAGAATTGCATTTTTGAGGCTCAAATTTACAGTTTCCGTTTTTAGCCTTCCCTGTAAATGGCTCGGAAATGCCCGAAAAGCCTTGAAAACACAGCCTTTTGTGCCGTATCGTGCAAAATTGTGATTTCGGATAAATGGTAGAGAGACACAGTTCGGATGCAAATGGTTACATTAACCGTGACTAAAAAGCAAGACCTCATTTTGAGGCCTTGCTTTTTTTGCGTTTTGAGGGGCTTATCTATCACGGAGATGAAGCCTCAAATACTGAGCCTCTGTAGTCAAAGAAAAGGCTCGGCGAGGTCATCGAAAATCAATGGGTCATTGTGACCCACTGATTTTTGCCTTCCCCCTTTGTCCGAAATCAGCAAAGGCAGCTTTCAACGGTCAAAATTGGACCGTTGATTTCAAGTGTCACATTTGACCACTTGATTTCTCCGCCCGGAATTCACAAAGAGTTCCTTGAAAAAAGTCGCAAAATATGGTAAAATAAAAGCATCACAGAAGAAGGAGGTGTTATAATGGCGACGAAGAAATACGAAAGCATGCGCATCATGTCCCTTGAAGGCAGCGTGCTGTATAAAAACGAGGGCTTTACTGCCACCAAAGATGGCAAGCCAGATCCCCAAGCCTTCCGAGGCATTCTCGACGAGAGCCTTGATACCCTAAAGCTCGCAGAGGTGTACGCTCGGCACGAGGACGAGATTGAACATCCCTATCTCGATGGCAAGAAGCGATTCTGCCGCGCCGTTGTGAACCTTTCCTTCAACCGCGCAATCAAGCTGTACGAGTCCTACGGCAATCGATACGTTCTCAACGGATATTCGGTCACCGACGAGGATATGGAAGACCACGTGTGCTTCTGCACCGTAGGCGGCAAACCGACACTTATCGCCATAGACGTCTCCTACCGAGAGGACAGCAGATATGCCCCCGTGGAAGAACCGTTGCCGGATGCCTTACTCGGCAAGTATTTCAAATACGATCCCGAAACGCGCTCGTACAAGCGAAGCGACAAGACCATCCCCACAGACGTGACCTGTCAGGAGATCCGTGAGCATCTCTACACACACGGCTTCGATATCGACGGCGTTCACTACGTTCGCTACAAAAGAAGCGCGGGCGCGAGCCGTAACGGAAAATGTCTCTTTATCGCAGAGCCTCTCTATGCCGATATGATGGCGTGGAGCTCCTGCGACCTCTCTGCCGATACCGCCTCCGACCAAGCCTCTTGGCAGGCGTATATCGCGCTCACACTCAGTAGCATCGAGAACGTCATCAAGCTCCCCAAGAAGTCTATCCTCATTATCCGTGACCGAGTCAGCCGCTTCAAGGCAGATGCCGTCTGCGTTAAGGAAACAGACGCTCACGACCTCAGAGCAGAGGAAGAAGAAACCGAGATTGAAAACGTCATCTGGGACGGCGAGGCTCTGCTGGATGCCGAGGTATTCAACAAGAACGGATACAGCGCGCACGGCATGATGCTCCTGCGTAATCGTTTCTTCAAGACCTGCGCTTTCAACACCAACCTGCAGGATTGGTTCTTTGATAACGATATCGAATACGTCAGCCAGCTCGCAGGCTACACCACGGCGAGAGATATCAAGGACATCAAGCTGGTCATCACCGAGAGCAGCGTCAAGTATCTCAAATTCATGCCCAAGGATATGTCCTTCGAGGAAAAGTGCAAGCGCTTCCTTGACGCACTCTACGAGGGCAAGAACAACTCCGAGTTCGGTGTGGTCAAGGCTGATCACGATGCGCCCTTGATGCACGGAGATATGGCGTATACCAACTATCAGCTACTCAACACCCTCGGGCTTACCCGTGAGGGTATCGGCAAGCTCCTCGAGCCGTCCTTCCGCTATCTGCAGGATATGCTGGACAGATCTCCCGTTCTGCGTTATCAGATCAACATGACCACCTACAATGCCACCATTGCGGAAGAAGAACTGCCCGACCTTGCCAAGTACCGTCGGGATACAGTGCTGGATATGACCTGCCGCACGCCGCTGTTTGAGCAGACCGAGTTCTACAAATCCTTCCGTAGCGATACCACGAAGTATTTCAAGAGAAGGCTGAGAAAAGGACGAGTTGCCGTCTGCGGTAACTATCAGGTTCTGTTCGGCAACGCCTATGAGTTCCTCTTGGCACTCACCGACGAAAGCTACGAGCCGACCGAATCCTTCTCCCTTGAGGATGGACAGGTCTGCACCACGGGCTTCGCTCACGGCGAGATGGTGCTCTGCGCACGAAGCCCTCACATCACCATGGGCAATCTCTACCTCGCGCGGAACACCCACAGCTACGATCTTCTGCGTTATTTTAATCTCACGCCCAACATCATTTGCGTGAATGCGATTGAAAGCAATATTCAGCAAAGGCTTAACGGTTGCGATTACGATTCCGACTCTATGCTCGTTACCAACGACGAGTGGATCATTGCAGGCGTGACCGGTTGCTATAATATTCTGAAAGTCCCCGTTTGCAAGGCAGAGCCTATCGGCAAGACCGACTATGAGAACACGCCGATAAGCCTCGCGGCACTTGACCAGACCATCGCCAAAAATAAGATTGGAGAAATTGTTAACCTCTCCCAGTTCCTCAACTGTTTACTCTGGGATGGGCTCTTCACCGAGCAGGGCGACCATCACCCGATGGATATCTATCACGACATCTGTATCCTCGCCGTACTGTCGGGCATGGAGATCGACAAGGCAAAGCGTTTGTACTCTGCCGACTCCACCAAGGTGCTCTCACGCCTGCGCCATTACCGCCAGAACTATAAGAGGGATCACGGCGGCAATCTGCCTGCCTTCTACAAGTATATCGTGGGAGATGAAACGCCCGACGTTGGTGAGAACAGCGCTCACCTTGAAGCGCCCATGGCTTTCGTTCACGACGCGGTGGATGCCTTCCCCGGCAGAGCAGCCTACACAAGGACGCTCTCTCTGTCAGATCTCTTTGAGCTTGATGCAAGCGATGCAGGCGCAAACGATACCCACAAGAAGCAGAATATTATAAAGGCGGTCAAGGAGGCTCACACCAAGATCACGGCGATGCAAACTGCCATGAAGGAAGCCTCGGATGATGAGAAGCTCATCCTCTGCGATGAGGCAAACGAGGTCTATAAGGCCTGCCTCAAAATCGTCTCCAAGAACGTGGCGAACGATCATATCCTCTGCATGCTTCTTGACGAGATCGACCATCCCGACAAATCGAAATACGATATCAAGTCGGCGCGGTATCTGCTCTTCGCAAGCCTGCTCTACGAGGACAACCGCAGGCTTCTTTCCAAGATCAAAACCGTCGAAGGCTTCGAGCCATACGATCTCGTCAGAGTGGATCCCGAAAGCGTTCCCGAAGGATACCGCACGGAAGATATCTACGGTTTTCCTCACGGACATCTGCTGATCAAATAACAGAAACAAGCCAAGAGGCATGGTATTATTATGTATTGAGTCAAATATGTGTATTTGGCGATTATTGAAGCCCCAGCCGAACAATGACACGGTTGGGGCTACGCCACAGAGAAAAGTGGCTGTTTTAGGCGGTACAGACCGCGCAAAAATAACGAAAAAAAGAGGTATTTTCCATGATAACCGGAATTAAGAAGTCTCACAAGACAACGGAAATATTCTTTGACGAGGGTAGCGATATCCTCGTCATCAACACCTATAACACCAGCCTCAAGAACAGGCTCACGGCATATGCGAGGGTTTATCCCGACCTTTGCCGTCAGATCGATGACAACGAAACGGGCGGCCTATCCTTTGAAATACAGAAGGACAGATTCTCCTTCCGCCTTCTTCCGCCATGCTCGGACGAGCGCAAAGAAAAGGCACGAGCCTGCGCCGAGGCACTTAACCAATCCCGAAAGGAGCTTTGATAACAATTTGATAACTATTCGAAAAAACGCTGGATATTCTCTCGAACATGTGATATGTTTGGGGTACGAAAAAAATAACGGAAAGGAAGTGATTTTTAGTGGCTAAACGCAGACCGCAAGGTGACGGCACGATACGAAAACGCTCGGATGGGCGATGGGAAGCCCGAATCATCATAGGGCACAAGAACGATGGCTCTCCGATGTACAAATCCGCCTTCGCAAAAACACAGAAAAGTGCCTTAAAGCAGCTCCATCAGCTCCTTGACCTCTACCGTGACGTTGACCTCACCGAAGAATGCCGAATGACGCTGGGCGAGTGGATGGATAAGTGGCTGGACGAGTATATGATATTCACCATCAAGGAGAATACCATCAAGGGCTATCGCTCACAGATCGACCATCAGATCAAGCCGTTTATCGGTCATAAGCAGCTCGCCTCACTCACCACGGCAGATATTCAAAAATTCTACAACAAGATCAAAAAGGAAGGTAGAGTGCATCCGCATCCCATCCACGGACACGTTCTCTCCGACAGCATGGTGAGGAAAATACACATGATGCTCCACGAAGCCATGGAGGTGGCGGTCAGAGAGCGATATATCGTGCGCAATCCCACCGATAATACCACGATACCGAAAAAGACTATCACCGAAAAGCAGGTTCTCGACGATAGCCAGCTCAACAGATTTCTGGAAGCCATTCAAGGTGAACCGTACTGGCACGACTTCTTCTACGTGGAGGTCATGACAGGACTTAGGCGCGGTGAGATATGCGGTATCAAGTGGAGTGACATTGATTTCAACGAAGGAACGCTGTGCATCAAGCGTTCCGTATCCACGAAGGAGGGTGGCGGTGTTAGCATCGGTGAGACCAAAACCGACGCAGGCGTGAGAACCATCATCATGCCACCAAGCGTGGCAACGCTCCTCCAAGAAAAGCAGGCGGATGCGATCAGCGAATGGGTATTCCCACATTATACGAACCCATCTGATCCCTTGCATCCCAGCTCAGCTTATAAGAAGCTCAAAACCATTCTCAAAAATATCGAGCTTCCTATGATGCGCTTCCACGACCTTCGGCACCCGTATGTCAAGCCCACGACAAAAAAATTTGCATCTTTTTTGAAGTTTTTTC
>ERZ857840.1091-NODE-1091-length-33089-cov-3.410335_pt1 | contig 33089 bp, 17 predicted proteins | sample MGYA00519760_ERZ857840 | MGnify/ENA primary metagenome ERZ857840 (study PRJEB31778, sample SAMEA3449371) | human gut metagenome | biome: human gut; feature: human-associated habitat; material: faeces | place: United Kingdom | collected 2010/2012 ... | reverse complement strand
AACGGCTTCAAAAAGATTTAAAGGAGATAATTGTTATGTCAAAAATATATACATCGGCAGATCAGCTTATAGGAAAAACCCCTCTGTTAGAGCTTACTCATATTGAAAAAAAGTATGCGCTTAAAGCAAAAATTCTTGCAAAGCTTGAATATTTTAATCCGGCAGGAAGCGTGAAGGACCGCATAGCATTGGCTATGATTGAGGATGCAGAAACGAAAGGAATTTTGCATCCCGGAGCAACTATCATTGAACCGACCAGCGGGAATACCGGCGTGGGGTTGGCTTTTGTTTCGGCAGCTAAAGGCTATAAACTGATTCTGACGATGCCTGATACCATGAGTATCGAACGACGTAATCTTCTGAAAGCTTTAGGTGCGGAATTAGTATTGACTCCTGGTGCGGATGGCATGAAAGGAGCCATTGCCAAAGCTGAAGAACTGAAGGCGGTCACTTCGGGAGCTGTCATTTTACAACAATTTGAGAATCCTGCTAACCCTGCCATGCATTTACGGACTACCGGTCTGGAAATATGGAGAGATACCGAGGGGAAAGTCGATATCTTTGTGGCCGGAGTAGGTACTGGCGGGACAGTTAGCGGTGTAGGGGAAGCGCTGAAGATGCGTGATCCGAGTATAAAGATCGTGGCAGTAGAACCTTCTGATTCTCCGGTACTCTCGGGAGGAAAACCAGGTCCGCATAAGATTCAGGGAATCGGTGCAGGGTTTGTTCCTAAAACGTACAAGGCTTCTATCGTAGATGAGATTATTCAGGTGCAGAATGACGATGCCATTCGTACGAGTCGTGAATTAGCCAAACAGGAAGGTTTGTTGGTAGGCATATCTTCAGGCGCAGCCGTATATGCTGCTACGGAACTGGCGAAGCGACCGGAAAATGCCGGGAAAATGATTGTTGCATTATTACCCGATACAGGTGAACGTTATTTATCTACCATTTTGTATGCTTTTGAGGAATATCCTTTGTAATAATGCCGCTTTCCTTCAGATAAAAACAACTGCTCCTTTGGACTCAAACGATTGTCTTTTTGTTGTAGACATACGGTCGTTTGGATCAAGAGGAGCGGTTGTTTAAATTTGGTTGAACAGCCGTTTGAGGCTGTTCAACCGGTTAGATGATAATTTGAGTTCACCACGAAGTAACGTAGTGTCTCATAGAGTTATTGTCGGGAGTGTATACATTAATAATGCACATTTATTTATAAATACCTACTTATAAATGCCTACTTATAAGTAATAGTTAATACTTGATTTCCGCATTGCATACGGAAATCCCCTTGTTCCAGTATCCATTGCCCATCGGAATTGACAAAAGCCAAGTCGCTGCCTTTGATGGATAGAGTGACAGTTCGGGTTTCGCCTGGTTGCAGTTCAACCTTTTTGAAGGCTCGTAACCGGCGGTTTTCGGGAGTAAGCGAAGCCACAAGATCACTGCTGAATAGCATGACAACTTCTTTTCCGGCATATTTACCGGTATTGGTTACGTCTATGGAAAAGTGCAAATCATCTCCTGTGGTAAACGAAGATTTGTCCGTTTGGAAGTTGCTGTATTCGAAAGTGGTGTAGCTCAATCCGTATCCGAAAGGCCATTGAACGGAGACTACCGCATTGTAGTCGTAAGCTCCTTCCATTTTGTCCATCTCTTCACTCACCCGATAATCGTAGGTAGTCAGTGCTGCTTCGTGTCGCGGATATGTGTAAGGCATCTTGGCACTGGGGTTCACGTCTCCTGCCAGAATGTTCGCTAATGCATCGCCACCATAGTTTCCGGGTAATAGAATGTCAATAACAGCATCAGCCAATGGCTCCAACTCGTTGATAATGCGGGGACGACCCTCATTGAGTATCAGGATGATCGGTTTTCCTGTCGTGGCAAGTGTCTTTACCAGTTTGCTTTGGTTGGCAGAGATGGCAAGTTCGGAAAGATTACCGGGTGTTTCGCAATATGAATTTTCACCGATGCAGGCGATAATAATATCCACGTTGCGGGCGGCAGCCACAGCTTTCTCAATCTCCGGTTCATTTTCTTCCATGTAAGCACCTTCGGGTTTGTAGGTTACGCCCTGTTCCAGACGGACATGATCGGCTCCGAATTTGTTGCAGATTGCTTCGTAAATGGTGTTATATTTGTCGGCAAATCTGTCGATCAGATGTCCTTGCCACGAATAGCTCCAACCGCCGTTCAAGCAACGCATAGAGTTGGCGTTCGGACCGGTTACCAGTAGCTTTTTCCCTTGAGGAAGCGGAAGAATATTATCTTTATTTTTTAGCAATACTTCCGATTCTTCGGCTGCATGAAGTGCGATAAGTGCATGCTCCTTGCTGCCGAAGAGAGGATAATCTTTCAATAAAGTGTTCGGATGATCGAACAGACCCAGACGGAATTTAAGTCTAAGCACCCGGCGGACGGCATCGTCAATACGGCTCATGGGTATTTTCTTCTCTTGCACTAACTCTTTTAGTAGTGTACAATAATTGAGATCATACGGTTCCATAGCCATGTCTATACCTGCATTGATTGCCATTTCGATGGCTTCTTTTTTGTCCGCCGCCACATGTTCGCGGGTATAAAGATTGTTGATGTCCGCCCAGTCGGTGATTAACATTCCGTCCCATCCCAAGTCTTCTTTCAGCCATTGTGTAAGGAGTTCGCGGTCGGCGTGCACAGGCTTTCCGTTGATGGAACCACTGTTGACCATTATAGTCAGTGCACCAGCTTCCACACAAGCCTTGAACGGTGCAAAACATTTCTCACGCAGTTCGGAAACCGATATATAAGCCGGTGTGCGGTCTTTACCGGTACGTGGCATGCTGTATCCCATGTAATGTTTCACGGAGGTGGCGATTCGGTCGGTGGGAATATGGTTAGGATCATCTCCTTGGAAGCCTCGAACAGCAGTGCTGCCCATAATGGCATTGACTAAACAGTCTTCTCCATAATTTTCCCATACACGTGGCCAACGGGGATCACGTGCCATATCGACGGTGGGGGAGTATGTCCAGGGACAATTGCTAGCCCTTGTTTCATAAGCCGTTACACGTGCCGCTTCGTAGGTCAAATCCGGATTGAAGGCAGCACCCATATTGATATTTTGAGGAAAGAGCGTGCCGCCCAATGTATAGGTAGTACCATGATTCTGATCCAGACCGTAGATACATGGAATACCAATCTCCGTCATCGACAGTTCTTGTATTCGACCGATAATCTCGTTCCACTTTTCAGGGCTTTGTGCTACCGGGCCGGGAGCATTGAGAAACGAACCTACCTTGTATTCAGCAATCGCTTTGTGGAGTTTTGCCTCGTCCAATTGGAATTCTCCATTTATTGTCTCTCCTAATACATCAATAGCAAGCTCGGTCATTTGCCCTATCTTGGCGTCAAGATCCATTTTTGATAGAAGCTCTTCCACTTGTTGTTCTATTTTTGCGTCTTCAGGAATGGCAGTGGGAACTGCCTGTTTGGAACAGGCAGTCATTGCGATAGATGCGGTCATTAATATAATATTTCTTAGTTTCATTATGATTTGTTTTTAAGTAGCATCGTTTATGTAATCTGTCATTCAGAGGGATTTAACCCGAAGAATGACAGATACTTATGGTATGAATGATTTTTAAACTTACTTAGGAACATTATTTCACGGTTACCAGGTCTACATAATAGCCATGACCCGTACATAAGAATCCGTCTTCAGTTTGAATCTTATTCAGTATCTCTTGTGTCAGTACCAGTGTGTATTCACCGTTTTCTGTAAATTCTATCTTATCTGCCAGGCCAGTCCACCAACCTGTGGCAAGTCGCATCTGATGATATTCGGCAGTAGGTTCTATGGAGTAGACTACTTTCAGTGTTGATCCGGCTGTGATACCGGCAAATACATCCATTGGAATCAAACCAAAAGTTTTGTTGGGATCACCGTCCGGCTTATCCCACGAAACGTAATGGTGTCCTGACCAAAGTGTTATTTCGGTAGATACGGTCACAGTCTGTTCGGTAGTTGTAACATTGTCGTTTAAGAACTGCACAGCCTCTCCGCTACGGGTTTTGCCTGTCAGCGTATAGCTTCCATCAGACAAATCCGGACAAGTCAGCGTAACTTCCGTAGAAGATTGATTGCTGAATTGAGACACCGTCTGTCCGCCGATAGTTAGAGAAGCGATGTTTTCAAGATTGATACCGGAAATGGTCCAGTCCACGTTGGCAGTAGCCCGGTTGGCACCCGAAATGACAAGGGAAGCATTGGTTACTTTCACCATGTCGGCTCCATATTGATTGCCGTCGGCATCTTGCAGAACGATGCGGTAATCGCCTTCGCTTACGCCTGTCGGAACGATGTATTCCAGATAGTTCTCGTCTTCCGATTCAACATAAGTAGGATCGGTGATTGTGTTTCCTCCCAAGAGGATGGCTGTTACGTTCTGTAAATTACTGCCATATAAACGGGCAGGCTTACCGGGAGATACAATTCTCTCAAAGGCTACTTCTTTAGATTGAGGGTCATCAGCCAACGGATTGACCACCACCAATCCTTCACGGGAAGTCTTCTTCCCTTTCACAGTTTCCACTTCTATTTTCAAATTATACGTACCGGCTTTCAGACTACGGTTGATTTCTTTGTCGGAGTCGGTACCCGATTCTACTTCCTGCCCATCAATGAACCAGGTTACTGTGGTGTAATCTTTCGGAGTCACGGTCAGCGCGATGGATAAGTTCGCATCCCGGCTGATGTTGGCGAATGTAGCCAATTGCCCGTTTGTTCTGTCAGGGAATACCGGGGCAAGGATATGCGGATCATCATTTTCCGTCACCGTAGCGAACGGTTCTTCCTCGGTGCATGCAGTAAATGTGGAGCCTACAGCGAGTAGGGCAAATAGTGCAATATATATCTTTTTCATAATGGATGATTGTTTAATAGTTAGTTTTCAGTATCCCACCACAGAAGGCTGTGCCAATTGTCTGTTCCTCCCATGCGCTCGATGGCTTCATTGTAGCTTTTCTTATTATAGGAAGATTCCAATACAGGATAGCAGAGACGTACCGGAATTTCCGTTCCACCGGTGAGGTATTGTCCGAACCCATATTCTGCCGGTGATTTCAACTTCGGATAACCGGAACGACGCACGTTTGCCCAACATTCGGCAGGATTGGTGAAGTGAAGAATCCAGGCCTGTGTATTGATAGCTTCAAGTTTCTGATTGTCCGTATGTCCGAACGTCCCTTTATTTTGAATGAATGCATCAAACTCTGCATCAGTAGTAGCCGTGCAACCGTAGTTGTCTGTCAGGAAATCCATAGCCGCACGCACTCCTTGTTTGTAAAGATCTTCTGCCAAAGCACTGCCAACGTTCCATTTTTTCACAGTAGCTTCTGCCATCAGGAACTTCACTTCTGCAGAGGTCATCACTACGCCCGGATTGTCGCTTTTTAGGAAATTATTGGCAAGTTTGGGTTCCACTTCACGAGCCATGGTTGCTGTAACGGAAGGGTTGTTAACGGCTAATTCCGCACAAATATCGCTGTCGTATCCTGTAGGCCATGGTTCCCACGAGTAGGCACCCGGGTCGCGCGGACTGAAAGCAATCCCTTTTTCAATCATCTCCTGGGTGATGTCGACACGATTGTCGGGACTGGTGGCACTCATCAGCCCGTCATAATAACAACGGGAAATTTTGAATGTACGGGGATCACCGGAATTGTATAACTGATTAAAGAAAGTGGAGCAGAGGTAACTTGGATTATTAGCGGGGTCGTTGCCGAATAATAACTGTGACAATGAATTTCCGCGATAATCAGAGTAAGCTTCTTGTCCGAAACTAAATGCGATTGTCATGTACTTGATGAGCGCATCGCTTGAGGCGTCCGTTATCACACCCCCATTGGCAGCCAAAGCATTTTCAAATTCCGTTTGTGCCTTTGTAGGATTGACATTGGAGATTCGCATGGCAAAACGTAGGCGAAGCGAGTTTGCCAGTTGTTGCCATTTAGTTACATCACCGGCATAGATGAGGTCACCTGTCACTTTATCTTTGGCCGGATCGATTTTATTGACGGCATCTTCCAGCTCCAGAAAGAAAGCGTTGTAAATATCTTCCTGTTTGTCATACTTCGGATTGAACTTTCCTTCGAGGAATCCCAGGCCGGCTTCACTGAAAGGAGCGTCTCCGTAAGTGTCGGTGATGATAGACATAAGATAAACCCGATAAATGCGGAGCACAGAGTTGATGTTCACTTTCTCTGCATCTTCGGCTGTGCGATATTGAGCATCAATGATATTCTTCAGGGATTGAGTGTAGAACGATGTCCAGATACGGCTCATTTCATTATTATCTAGCGTATGGCGTCCGCCGTAGTTGGTGGTGTTCCAACATCCCATCAGTTGTTGGGTGAATGCATAATGGTAGTTACGGTAGATTTCCATCATACTAAGGTCTCCGTACGTTTGCAGTTGGGCAGTGGTGAGCTGCGCATTCGGGTCGATGGTAGCGGCCTTGGAAGGGTCGGTATTCATGTTTTCCATGTATTCATCGCTGCAAGAAGCGAAAAACAGGGCACATGCCATCGTGATGATTGTGATGTATTTAGATTGTCTCATGATATATCTTTTTAGAATTTCACATTTACATTAAAACCATAGCTTCTGCGTGAAGGCAACGAACCGTATTCAAGTCCCATACCGGTGGTATTGTTGTAGTTGGAATCCGGGTCGATATTCGGGATATTCTTCCATACGATGAACGGATTGCGGGCAACGAACGAAACGGTCAGTCCGCTTACTACATTCTTCAGCCAGGATTTGGGCACATTGTAACTCAACGTCAGTTCACGGCATTTCACGTATGAGTTGTCGTAAATAAACATAGAAGGTGCATTGCGGCAAACGCTCATCCAGTAGTCTTCCGGATTGATGTAGATGTCATTGGGACGATAAGTTCCATCACCGTTGTCGATGACACCCGGAGCAACGAATCCGCCTGTCGGCTTCCAGTTATCGGCTCCTTTTGCAATGCCGGCCGCCAATCTTTCTTCTTCCGAGCGATACCAGGCGTCGCGTCCTGCCAGTGTTTCCGGACTTTTACCCGATTCGTAAGCAGCACGGGCAGACATAGAATAGAGGTCGGCGCCCACTTTCACATCGAATACTGCTACCAGCGAAAGATTCTTGTAGGTAAAGTTGGTGAGTAATCCACCTGTCCAGTCCCAAGAGGCATTACCCAATACGTGGTTGCTCTTGTCATATTGCGGCAGACCGGTTTGCGGGTCAATCAGAATATCTCCCTTTTCGTTCCGTTGGAAGTCCGGGCCTACAATAGAACCAAAGTTCTCGCCTACCTTAGCGGCTACCTGAACGTCGAGCCAAGATGCTTTTTCCAGTTCAAACATATCCGATTCGCCATCCAGTTCTTTTACCTTGTTGCTGTTTTTGGAGAAGTTCAGATTAATGTCCCAGGAAAAATCGCGTGTTTGAATCGGTCGTGTGCTAAGGGCAATCTCAATACCTTTGTTTTCTATCTTACCGGCATTAATCAAGCGATAGTTGTAACCGGTTGTCCAGGAACTTGCCATTCCCATAATCTGGTTTTTACTGATTTGAGAATAGTAGGTGAAATCCAGTCCGATACGGTTCTTCAGGAATTTCAATTCCAATCCCATTTCCACGGAGTTTGTTTTGGTTGGTTTCAAGTCTTTGTTGGGGATGGTTCCGTTATCGATATATCCGATGGTATATCCGGGATAAGCATATTTGGATTTCGTATAGACGAGTCCCAATTGATAAGGATCGGTATCGCTACCTACTTGGGCCCATGACATACGCACCTTTCCGTAAGGCAGGAGGTCGCCCAGTTTTGTCAGCTCGGAGAATACAAAGCTACCGGAGAAAGAAGGATACACATACATGTTGTTGCCAGTGGGAAGGGTAGACGATTGGTCGCCACGCAACGTAGCATCGAGGTAAAGCATGTGTTTCCATCCCACGTTCACTGCTCCGTAAACCGAATTAATCTGCTTGCGGTAACTGCCGGGCACTACACTGATCTCGTTGAAGCTCGTCAATGAAGGGACATCGCGTATCTTCATGTCTTGAGCGGTGGTAACGGTGGTCTGGTTGTTCACCTTATATACATTGCCGCCTAACGTAGCGTTGAAATCGAAATCACCCCAATGGTTGTTGTAGAGAGCCAACACTTCAAAGTTGTACATGCGGTTGCGGAAAGCACTGTTTTGAAGTCTTCCGGCTTCGAATCCGGGAGTGGTAGGTGCTTTGTAATCATCGAACGTGAACCAGTTGAGTTCGGCACCCAGCGTTGCCTGAAGTTTCAGATGTGGGTCGATGTTCCATACGGCCTTGCCGTTCATGCGGAACAAGTCTTTCTTGGATTTATTGAAGTTCTTATAGATATCCCAGTACGGATTCACGTTGTAGGGATCCATGCCGTTCCAGTTGGAATATTCGCCGTCGGCAGTCTGATAGGTTTGCAACCATTCCTGGTCGTAGGTGGTGGCAAGGGTCATCAGGTTTTTACCGATATTGGACTTGCTGTCGCCCAGTGCCGGACGGTTTTTCACGTCTTCCCGTGTATAGTTGACGCTGAAATCCAGGTCTACCTTTCCTGCAGACGTATTGGCACGCAGGTTGAAAATGTCACGGCTCATGTGCGTCTGGGGAACAATGTCTTTATTGCGCATATCCGTATAGGTAAAGCGAATTCCGGTTTTTCCGCTGTTCACACCTATGATGGCGGAGTTGGTGGCGGTGATACCCGTGCGGAAGAAGTTGGATGTATTGTCGGGGACAATGAGGAAAGGGCGTTCTACGCCGTCGAAATACTTCAACATGTTTGAACCGTCCGCTTTGGGGCCCCAACTTTTGTTTGTGTTGGATATGGCATCATAGCTATAAGTACCGTTGCTTCCCATACCGTATATCTGTTGCACTTCATCCCATTTGGCAAGTTGGGTGTCGAAAGTCAGCGTTCCGTTATATTCCACACTGACTTTATCCTTGTTGGCTCGCTTGGTTGTAATCAAGATAACACCGTGGCTGGCACGGCTACCATAAAGTGCAGATGCCGCAGGGCCTTTCAATACCGACATGTTTTCTACGTCATCGGCATTGATGCTCGAAATACCGTCGCCCAAGTCGAAGCCTCCGTTTGTGCCGGCACTGCCGAAATTGGTGTTGTCCAAAGGTACACCGTCCACTACATAAAGAGGTTGGTTATTGCCGGTCATTTCGGTACTGCCTCGCAGAATAACGCGCGTAGAACCGGAAGGACCACCGGCGGTCTGGCTGACTACCAAGCCCGGCACACGTCCTGCCATGGAGTTGATGAGATTCGTCTCTTTCGCTTTGGTCAAGGCTTCACCTTTCACTTCATCAATGCCGTAGCCCAACGCTTTGCGCTCTCTTTTGATGCCAAGGGCGGTAACTACCACTTCATCCAATGCTTTGGCATCCTCTTTCAAGGTGATGTTCAAAGGACCTCTTCCCGCTTTTACTTCTTCGGATTTATAACCCACGTAGCTGACAACGAGCGTAGCTCCCGCTTTTACATTCAAACTGAAATTTCCATCCAGATCGGTAATCGTTCCGTTGGCAGTTCCTTTCTCCACTACGGAAGCCCCAATGATGGGACCTGTGGCATCGCTCACTTTTCCGGTTACCTTGTTGCTTTGTTGTTGAATAGCCTGGGAACTTGGTTCCGTTGCTGCATACACTTGCTGGAAACTTCCCGCCATCCAAAGGGCGAGTGTTCCGCAAAACAGTAGATACTTACATTTTTCCATATTCATAGCATGTATATTTAAGATTCCTATAATATTTTCACCCAGTCGATGTACATATTCACTTTCTGACCGTCTTTCAGACCCGTCAGTTTATTAATGTCGGTAATTCCTGTAAACGCACCTCCCACGGCGAGGTTGAACAGGATGTAGAAGTTGTCGTGGAAGTATGCGTTCGAGCTAATGTCGAACGTATGAAACTTGACGTTGTCGATGGATATTGTCAGGTTGTTTTCATCCCAATCCAGAGAGTAGGTGTGATAATTGCCGTCTTGCAGGCTGTTGGCAACATTGGCTTTGTAGTATTGCTGTTCGTGAGCCGCTACGCTGGGGCCATAGTGAATGGCGGTGTTCACTTGTTTTTCCGAATCGTCCGCAGCCATTCCGCTCTGTTCTCCCATTTCCATAATGTCGATCTCTCCGCATGCCGGCCATTCTTTGTCGTTATCTCCCATCATCCAGAACGCAGGCCACAGTCCGCCGTTAGTCTTGGGAAGCTTGATACTTGCTTCTATCTTGCGATACTTGAAACTCTTTTTCCCTTTTGAATTGATTCTGCCTGAATAGATTTTATTCCCTTTGCGTTCGGCGGTAAGAATCAGAACCGATTTATCCCCGTCCTTTCCTACCGATACATGAGCGGCATCGTATGCCTGTAGCTCTTGATTGGTCCAGCCGGGTTCATGAGTTTCTTTCGTCCATACTTTTTCGTCGAAAAAGTTGAAATCGTCTTTAAAAAGAATGTCTTGTGGATTTTCTTCCGTTTCCGTTCCAACAGAATCCGACGAACAGGATTGTTGCGCGAAGCAAACGGATAAAAATAGGAATAGTGCTACTTTTTTCATCGTTTTAGCATTTTAAAGGTTAAACGTAATATGTGCTTTATACTTGTAAAGCTTGGTGCAAAGATGCTAATATCCGGCTGAAACGATGGTTAGATTGCTGACATATTAGGTTTGATTGCTGACAAATCTGCTGATTTTTATCGAACGGACGTTATCTTACCCATTCTTTTTCGAAGATTGTTGCTGTATAAGAATGAGGTAAATGATAATTTTGCGGAGTGCCCTGAAAGGGCTTAATTATATAGCGTAGGGCAACGCCCTACGTAAAAACGACAATCTGAATTTGCGCCCTGAAAGGGCATAATTGTATACGGTTCCGCCCTTTCAGGGCTTGTGGCTGGTGTGTTTTTTTCGTAGGGCGTTGCCCTACGCTATATAATTAAGCCTTTTCAGGGCACCCCAATAAATATATAATTGTAAGGCTTTCAGCCTAACCGCTAAATTCCCATTTAATTAAGAACTGTACTGAAATGAACTAAACAGTAGCTTCCAATAGTCAGTAAGAGATAACCTGTCTTAATACTGTATTTAGTTTCCTGGCTTTTATAAATAATAATTAGATCTGCACTTCAGTTTTCGTTCTACTTAAGTCGAACGATAGAACCACTTAAGTTGAACTATCGCTCCACTTAAGTGGAACGAAAACTTATTAGGAAACGAAGAAAATAATAGTTCTAAGAAGAATTACTAAAAACTGTATTGCGTTAGATTAGTCCTTGTAACTATGAATTAAGTTCAAAACCGTACCGGAAACGAGTTAATTTTAATTCAAAACCGAACATGAATGCTTGTCTACTTCCCACTATATTTACTCGGTTGCATCCCGAATTGTTTCTTGAACAATGAACTGAAATACTTCGTGTTGACGAATCCGGTTTCGGCGGCGACATCGGTTACGCTTTTACCTTCTTTCAGCAGCTCGGCAGCTTTTTGTAGCCGGATGATACGGATAAACTCTTGCGGTCCTTTTCCCGTCAGTGATTTAAGGCGACTGTAGAATAGTGTCCGGCTCATTGCCATTTCATGGCACAAGAGATTGATGTTGAAATCAGGTTCATCCAAATGTTCAAGAACAAACCGGGTAGCTTGCATGATAAACCGACGGTCGCCCTCGGCCATTGTTTCGCTTGCTGTCGTTACGTTTTTGTTGTCGATACTTTCATTGTTTTCATTGCTTTCATTGTCGTCACGTTTGCCGCCCGCCTCTACTTGAGCGATGGCTTGCCGCATGAAAAACTGCCGTTGCCTGTTTCGATTGTCAATCAATCCTTGTACTTTCAATTTCAGTATCTCTGTACTAAATGGTTTGGGGATATAATCATCCGCGCCTTTCTTCAATCCTTCCACTATTGCTTCGTGGTTAGCCTTTGCCGTCAGCAGAACGACGGGAATACCTGATGTGTCAGGATTTTCCTTGACCATTCTGCAAAGCTCGTCACCCCGTATGCCGGGCATCATGACGTCGGAGAGGATGATATCCGGATATTCATTGGCGAGACAGGCGATAGCTTCGTGTCCGTCGGCAACATCAATCACCCGATAGAGGTGTTCAAAGGTCTGGCGGAGGTAGTGACGGAGAGTTTCGTGGTCTTCTACAATGAGCAATGTATTCCGGTCGTCCGGATCTTTCATTTTATCCGTTTCGGGGCTGTTATTATCCGATGTGCCGGCAAGGTGTTCGAGGGATGATTCGTGCGACACGGGTTCGGTTACGGTGGTGGTTCGCGGCAATGTTACGATGAAAGTAGTTCCCTTGCCCTCCTCGGAACAGAAAGTGATTTTTCCATGCAGCATCTTTACAATGCGTTGCACCTGCAACAGTCCGAATCCGGTTCCTTCTTCCTGTGACTGCCGGGCATTTTCGGCTCTGTAAATATCGGAGAAGATATGCTTTTTCGCTTTCTTCGGTATGCCTATTCCGTTATCTTTCAACGAAAGGATGGCTTTGCGTTTCGTGGCTTTCAAATCCAGACTGATTTCTCCCTGGGGCATGGTGTATTTGCAGGCATTGGAAAGAAGATTGTCGAGTAACATCTCTATCAGGTGTTTGTCGGCCGAAACGAAAACGGATTCGTCGGGTTGGGTCAGATTCAGTGTCAACTGCTTCTTCTCGCAAAAAGACCGGAAGACGGAGACTTCTTTCAGCAAAACTTCATTCAGACAAAGCGGAACCGATGAAGAGGATGGTTTGTGGGCGTCTACCTTTTCAAATTCGAGCAATTGTGTGATGAGCGAATGGAGTTTCTGGGTACTTTCATGGGCCAGATTCAGGTAATAACGGGCTTTGTCTGAGAGATCCTGTTCCCGGTTCAAATCCTCCAGCGGTGCCATGATAAGCGTTACCGGCGTGCGAATGTCGTGCGCCGTGTCGATGAAGAAACGTATTTTGTCTTCGTCGTATTTCTTTTGGAGCTGGTTGCTCTTATAGCGCAGGATGAAATAGAAAACGAAGCCTATTATAAATAGGTAAATAGTCCAAGCCCACCACGAGTTCCACCATGGCTGGCTCACTTTCACTTCTAAGGTGCTTTCGGAGATAGTCTTTCCGTCGCTGCGCCGCAGGCTGCGCACCTTAAAAAGATAAGTGCCCGGCGATACCTTGGTGTAGGATGCCTTCCCCTCGGCAGATGGTTTGCTCCAGTCATTGTCATACCCTTCTAAAATATGCTGATAGACAATATCGCGCTGGAAACGATAGTTGATAGATTCAAAAGAAACGGTAAACGAGTTGTATTTATAGCCGAGCCGTACCGCACGGTCGGCAAGCATATCATGGATGGCAGGTTTCAACGATTCTTCTTCCTGGACGTTTTGATAATCAACCGTCAGCCCCGTGAAACGCAGGAGCGTCCAGTAGTCTACGGTTGAAATGTCGAGTGGCATGATAAAGACAGCGCCATCCGTGCTGCCATACACGAACTCGCCGTTCATCAACCGGGCAAATGAGGATTTGTTATATTCCTTGTCTATATTGCCCGCATAGTTGAGGTTCGACACGCGCAGGCTGTCTATCAAGGCAATTCCTTTTCCGGTGCTGACCCACAAGCGTTTCTTGTCGTCTCGCTGCAAACTATATATATCGTTGGACGGCAATCCCTCTTGAACAGTGAAAGTCTTTACCGTCCGGTTTTTCATGTCATATAGATTCAATCCTCCCCCTTCGGTTCCCAGCCACACGGTTCCGTCGTCATTGAATAGCATAGAGATGATATAAGCACTGACATTCTGATTGTGAAATTCCTGGGAATTGGCATAGTGCTGTATATTCCCTGTATGTTTGTCCACCAGAAAGAAACCATTGACGGTAGCCACCGCTACCCGGTTGCGGTCGATAGGTTCAATGGATTGTACCCAATTCACGTCGAAAGACTGTCTGCTGCCTTTTTCTTTTTCAAACATGATCAGGCATCCGTCCAGACCTCCTATCCATAAGTCTCCCTCCATGTCTTGTCTGACGGAGAAAATATAATTGGTGGTCAATTGCCCTTGTTGCTTGGTGAGATGGCGTAATACGCGTCCGTTGTTATCCAATAGATACACTCCGTCTCCGTACGTTCCTACCCATACGTTCCCATTTCCGGATGTGCAAAGAGAAATGGTTACGATTTCTTTCAGCACGTGTTTCCAAGTGCCTGACAGGGTGTTTCGGATGCTGATTCCATCATCGGTAGCGAACCATTGGTTGCCATCCGGGTTTTCTTCGATATCATTTACGTTGTTGCTGATGAGAGAATGGGTATTTCCCTTTTCGTGTGCTAATATCGAAATAGGATGTTTCAGCAGGATAGCCACGGATACGCCTCCCGTATAACTACCTATCCAGATGTTGCCTTGGTCGTCTCTGGTTACGGCATATACGCCGTTTCCGCGCAGATAAGTATCTGTGTCATCTCTGGTATTCATCAGTAAACGGGCTTTCTTGGTGTCCTTGTCTATCGCATACACACCGCCACCGTCCACGCCTATGAGTATGGTATGTACATCATAGTCTGTAATTGCCCGTATCGGATGAAGGAACGTGCTCCCTTGTCCCTCCAGAGCAAGCACTTTGGAAGTGTCGAGGTTCATCACAGACAAACCGCTGCCAAATGTGCCTATCCAGAGTTCTTTTTTCGGTTTGTCGCAGAACAATGTTTGTACATTCCACCCTTCCAGCAGCTGGCGTTTCTTATCCGGCAGGGCGTGTGACAGTTGCCAGACTCCGTTAGAAGTACCCACAAAAAGCGACTCGCCGGCAAATGCGATGTCGTTGACATATTGTCCTTTCAACACGGCAACTATACGATGGTCCGCTTCTTGCTTGTATAGTCCTTTATCCGCCCCCATCCACCAGGTTCCGTCACTATCCAAACAGAGTTTGTTCAAGATGACTTCTTCCTGAATCAATTGTCCCAGGTGGAGGACTTGTTCAAAATGATCCAGGATGGTGGAATATCGGTAGATTCGTCCGGTGTGGTCGTAGGCGAACAGTCCTTGTTGTGCGTCGTACAATAAGTAAAGCCTGCGTCCGGCAAGATCACCATAATAGAAACTGCCCGGCAAATCATAGTTCTTTACCGTATGACCGTTGTATCTGTCTATTCCGGTTTTTGTAGCAATCCACATAGCACCGTCTCCATCCTCGACAATCGAAAAAACACGTTGACTACTAAGGCCTTCTGCATAGCCTACATGCCTGACATCGAACATCCGGTTGGTCAGTTCGGCTTTGACAGCCATGCTTATCATTAGTAGTAAGGTGATAACAAGATTAAAACGAACCATATTCTTTTAATTGTTGACATTACAAAGATAAAGTTTCTTTAGAAAATCCCAACAGAATAGGGGTGTGAAATTAGAAGGAATATTCAGTAAATCTTCCTATGTAAAGTCAATTAGAAAATCAACAAGATTAATATTTCCGGGAATGGCAAGTTTCTTTCTTATTCGATAGCGGGCTGTTTCTACCCCACGAATAGTAAGATTGGTGAACTGCGCAATATCTTTGGTCGATAGATTTAGCCGTAACAGTGCACAAAATCTCAACTCACTGGCTGTGAGACTGGGAACTTAAAAAAGTATCTTTTTAAAGATTTATATCCGATTTTTTATAAGGAATGATTGAAAAAATAGAGAGATAAAGTTTGTCGCTATTGGGCAAAATTGTATATTTGTCAGGTAACTATTATTTGATTATGATGTTATCTTCTTATAGTTTTTAATTAGTCTTGAAAACGTATAAGGATAAAGCTAATAATGAAGTTCATGTATTGAATATGTTAATTCTCGTAAGTGTTGATGATAGAGATATAATTGTGAAAAATGATTGGTGTTACATATTTAATATATTGAGATATAATGTATTTCTATAGAGTAAAACCTTTTAAATTTTATTATTATGAAACATGTATCTATTTTCTTCGTTATTTTATCTGTTTTTATTAATTATTCATGTACAGATGAAAGTCAAAACAATTTGTTGGATTTAGAAGTTAATGCATCGGCAATTACTAGATCATTGGCCCCTCCAAACTTTGAACAAGATTGGGAAAATCAAACATCGATTCAACTGACTGATAATAAGGTTGTTGATTTGCCTTGGGTTGAATATGCTCCTACAAGTATAATTTATGATATAAGGATGGACATAAAAAAAGAAGATGGATGGGTGTTCTTGAGTACTCCAAACAAAGATATTGGCAGTGATTATTTGATTTTTTATAATAAATATACCGGGATTTTAAAGGTGTTTTATTATAATCAGAATTCTTTCTTAAGTAATAATGCTGTTTGGGAATTTTTTGATGAAAGATTTTATGGCTATTTTAATCAGGGAACTACATTCACAGCGCCATTGGATCGGGCTTCTATTCAGCGTGTAGGTGTCAATTGTTTGAGCAATAACACCACCCTGGGCATTGACAGAGGTTGGAATTGTTTTCAGATACCGCTAACTTATACAGGAAAAACAGACGGGGGGATCAATGTTTATTCAAAAGTGTTAAATATCTCAGAACTAACTATTACAGGAAATTACAAAGACACAACAACAGGTACTATTATCGAAGATCATTATTCCTCATCTCCAAATCTTTTGCAAAAAGGTGCAAATACCATTGTAAAGGCGGGAGGAGATGCAGCTGAAAAATGGGTGAAAGGAGAGGCTGAAAAGGCTATCAATAATTCTTCATCTGGAATTTTAAAAAATGTAGGAAATGTAGTTGCTGGTGGACTGGCTGGATTAGCAAAGGGAGGAGTTTCAGGATTGATAGCTGGAGGATTGAACGCTCTCTTTGGATCATTTCTTGGTTCGAAGAAGGTTAATGAGCCCACTATACAAACGGTTGAATTATCTACCAATGGAACTATTGATTTAAAAGGACAGATGATTGGTAATAGCTCGATTCCGGTATTGCCTTTGACTGCTATAAAATATGATGAAGGATTTGGGGCCTGGAATTTAACATCTGCACCAATATTAAATATAACAGGAACTTATCATGAAATAACGGCTCGACCAGATATTGCTTCTGCATATAATTGCAAATATTCTGGGAAATATTATAGTTTATCGTTTCATCCAACATTTAATGTAGTTATTAATCCAGCCATAGCAGATGAAGTAACTTATAAAGTTAGTTCTAATGTTGTCGAATTTGAAGGAAGTGAATGGGATACTCAATTTAAGGATTATTATAATAGAACCCCTAATCCTTCTTATACAGGAGTTTATGTTTATATACCAAGTAAAAGGTCTGGATACGATTTTACTCCAACGGTTATTCAGGATGAGAAGAAAGGCACAAAGGTTAAGTTTGCATCTTATTACGAATATCCGATTGTTATAGGTGATCCTGATACTTATATTAATGGTTATTCTACATATGCAGGGACTTTCAAGTTATATTCTAATACTATATTCTCATATATGTCATCTTATAATCGTACTGAAGTCGATGCTTTTCCCCGCTCAATGTGCAATATGTGTTTAAATGGTAAACCTGTATTGTATGTAGCGAATCTTGGGGTTAATGTTACTGTTACTATGACTGTGAAGAGTACAGGGCAGGAAATAATATCTAGTAGAACATATATACCGGAGTATAATATAAAATTTAAATAAGAATTTTCTCTGAATATTGTATGTGATTCATTTCATTTGCAAATACTTTCTATAGGTATGTATAGAAGATTTGTGTTTTTTATTTGTTCTTGTTTTTTAGAGAAAGTGTAAAAAGCTTGTTGCATTATTAGTTTACTGTAGGGGCAACGTTAGTTGCCACTACAGTAATATATAAATAGTCTAACGTTCTGGAATACCAAACGCTTTTATTGCAGCATTGTTAGATCTGATAGCCAATTAATCCAGTCAAAAGTAGAAGTCGTTTTCTTCCTGTGGCAGTAAAATCATCTATAGTTGATATACAAAACAGATATAGCAATTTTATTAAGCATAACTTATAAAGATGCCGGTTTTATTTGTTTTATTAAGTATAACTTATAGCTCTATCCTAATTGGCGAAAGAGAAATAAAAGCAATGTGACTGTCTTGGATTTATTTATTGCACTTCGAAACTCCCCTTCAACCGTATATCCTGTGAAGAAGCTCCCACCATCACCGAGAAACTTCCCGGCTCTACCGTGAACCGATTATTCTTGTCCCATAATCCCAAGTCTTGAGGAGTAAGGGTAAAGTTGACAGTTTGTTCTTCTCCCGGTTGCAAGTGAATACGTTCAAAACCACGCAAAACTTTATCGTAGGTGGTAACGCTGCTGAAATCATCCCGGATATAAAGCTGGACTACTTCATCCCCTGCTTTCTTTCCTGTATTCTTTACAGTACATGAAAGAGTGATATTTTCCTGCGGACCGATCACCGGTTTAGATATTTTCAAGTCTGAATATCCGAAGGTCGTATAGCTTAAACCATATCCGAAAGGATAGAGCACACCGTCTACACGGACTTTTCCTTTGGAGTCAGAGCCCGGCTTGAATGGGAATGCAAAAGGAATCTGTCCCACTGATTTCGGGAAAGTGACAGCCAGACGTCCTCCCGGATTATAGTCTCCGAAAAGAACTTTAGCGATGGCATCCCCCATAAATTCTCCGGGGAACCAGGCATGGATAATGGCAGGAACGTATTTGTTTGCCCAGTTGATGGTTGCTGCTCTTCCGTCCACCATCACTAGAACGACAGGTTTACCTGTTGCATAAACCGCTTCCAATAATTGTTGCTGACGTCCGCAGAGGTCAAGATTGGTACGTGAGAACTCTTCCCGAACCGTTTTCTCATTTCCACCCAGTACAAGAATAGCGACATCCGAAGCTTTTGCTAATTCTACCGCTTCATGAATCATCGCCTGCTCTTGTGTATCTAATGGAACATTGTACAGTTCGCTCTCCGGGAAATACTTATCAATAATATCACAGCCTTTAACATAGCGAACTTCCGAGTTAGGCAGATATTCTTTGATTCCCTGATATACAGTCTTAATAGACGCATTGGCGGGACCATATCTGCAAGTCAACTCCTTCACTTCTTCCCCATTCGGACCAATCACAGCTATTTTGCTGAAGTTCTTGGATAACGGAAGCATCTGATTCTCATTCTTCAAAAGAACGATGGACTCTAAAGCGGCTTTCATAGATACTGCTTTATGAGCGTCGTTGTGTACCACTGTCTCCGGACGACGGTCATCACCGGGATACGGATTATCAAAAAGTCCCATCATAAACTTGACACGGAGAATTTCACCGACACGTTGATCGAGCGTGTGCAAAGAAACTTTGCCTTCGTTGATAGCACGGCGCAACGGGAGAATAAAATCTTGTGGCGGAGTAAAGTTAGTACGGATATTCAATCCTGCATTGACTACTTGTGCTGCCATCTCTTCTTCAGTCGGAGTGATACGATGTTTGGTATGCAGAAACTCTACCGCCTCACTATCCGATACTACATATCCCTTGAATCCCCATTGCTGACGCAGAATCTCCGTGAGGAAATGATAACTTCCGGAAACAGGCTCCCCGTCATAATCATTATACGAACTCATCACCCCTAGAGCACCCGCTTCCTGAATACCTTTGCGGAAAGGTTCCAGATAAAGAGTCTTCATCTCACGCGGGGCCACGTGCGGATCAGTACGCGTACCTCCGTCACGTCCACCGACCGGAATACTGTAAACGGCAAAATGTTTCGGAGTAGCAACGATACCTTCATTTTGCAGACCGAGAATCATCTGTTTTCCCAATTCGCCCACCAGATAAGGATCTTCCCCATAACTTTCCACCACACGTCCCCAGCGAGGATCTTGTGCTATATCCAGAATAGGAGAATAAATATTGGTATATCCCAATGCTTTTGCCTCATCTGCAGTGACTTTCGCAATTTCCCGGATCAGTTTTTTGTTCCACGTGGCACCTTGCCCGCATTGAGCGGGAAACATGGTAGGCCCGGTCGTGACATAATCCGCGTATTCCTTCATTGGTAAAGTCCACCGGAATACCCAGTCGTGTCTGTTCCATAAACCAGCGTTGAATGGTGTGTCGGTTCTTTACGCTGTTGGCATACGGATAGGAGATTTCAGAACCGAATTTACCCAGTCCGTTCGCCTGCTCATCAATATTTCCGATACCGTCCTTCCAAATTTCCGCTGACCATCCGGCAGTAGGCCATGCATCTTTCAATACCCGTCCCGAACCGTAGAGAGTAGCCATCTGACAGGTTTTCTCTTCCAGTGTCATTTGCGAAAGCAAATCCGCGATGCGGGCTTCGATAGGAGCGGAGGGATCTTCGTATACATCCTTTATACCGTTTTTATTGAAGTCGATCCAGGTCTTTTTGTATATGTCCTTTGAGTTGTTGCCGGATTTGTTATCAGTAGGTTTGTTGTTTGCCGAGATACTTCCGGAGTAGATACTTCCGGCAGATACTAACAGGGCGAGACATAGCAGTTTCTTCATAATCTATTTTTTTGCAAGAGTACTTATCTATTTTATTTATGTTGCAAGTATACAAAAAGATTTTGATATGAGAGGATAGAATAGTCTTTATAATCACCTTTACCCTCACACCTGTAATGCCGATGGATAAAGAGATACAGACAATGGTGAGGGTGTGAGGGTAAAAGTGATCTAAACTTTTGTTTAGAGAAATTAGTTTGGAAATACTCTACAATGCTTGTTGAATACTCTACTCAAGTATTGTCGAAAGCCGGAAAACCGCTTCATGGCTTTTCGTTGGCTCGCAGACCGAAAACTTTTCCTGTCATCTGATCGATACGTACTTGCCATACTTTGACATTACGTACCGCAGGATCGGAATAGTTGAACTCACTATCCGTGTAATGACGCATGATAATATCCAATGCACGGCGTTTCTCATCTATTTCTTCGATGAATTCTACTTGCCCCCGACACATCGCGCTTTCCGAACGCATACTGTAACTGCAGGCTACCTTTTCGTGTTGGTAGACAAGTTTATGTCCAACGCTGAAAGTGATGCATACATTATTATTATGTTCCAGCATCTCCAACTTGCTGCCTTCAGGACCCGAATGAAGATATATGATGCCATTCTCATAACCGAAGTTCATCGGAACTACATAGGGATTACCTTCCAAATCAGTAATGCCTACAAAACAGGCATCGCAATGGAGAATAATGGATTCGATTCGTTGTTTATCTTCAATAATGACAGTTTTCATAATGGCTGTTTGGCTTACCACAGAGGACACGGAGTACATGAAGTCTTTTTACTTCCTGATTTCTTAGTGTACTCTGTGGTGAATTTACTTTTCTATTAATTCAAAATCCAATTGTTTCTTTTCCAGATTAGCACGAGCTACCCGAACAGTAATAGCGTCTCCCAGACTGTATATTTTGTTTTTGCGGCGTCCGCGAAGACAATAGTTCTTCTCGTCGAATTCGTAGTAGTCATCATCCAGATCACGAACAGGGACCAGACCTTCACATTTGTTTTCGTTCAGTTCTACATAAAGTCCCCACTCGGTTACGCCGGAGATTACACCGTCGTAAATCTGCCCCAGACGTTCGCTCATAAATTCCACCTGTTTATATTTGATGGAAGCACGCTCGGCATTGGCTGCAATTTGTTCCATGTTCGAGCTGTGGTCGCAGAGGTCTTCGTACTTGGCTTCGGATACGCTACGTCCTCCGTCCATATACTTCGTCACCAAACGGTGTACCATCATGTCCGGGAAACGGCGGATGGGAGAAGTAAAGTGAGTGTAATATTCGAAAGCTAGTCCGTAGTGACCGATGTTATGGGTTGAGTAACGTGCTTTCTGCATGGCGCGGATGGATACGGTTTCTATCAGGTTCTCTTCTTTCTTTCCGTGTATGTCGTCCAATAAATGGTTGATGGATTTTGAAATATCAGTCTTCGTTCCGCTTGTACGCACTTTGTAGCCGAAGCGGGCGATGAACTGTGACAAGTTCTCCAACTTCTCCGGATCGGGCAGGTCGTGGATACGGTAAGGAAGCACTTTGGCTTTCTTGTTCTTCGGCACACATCCTATCTTTTCTGCTACGGTCTTGTTAGCGAGCAACATGAATTCTTCCACCAGTTTATTGGCATCTTTTGACTCTTTGAAGTAAACGCTGATTGGTTTTCCTTTTTCGTCAATTTCGAACTTCACTTCGTAGCGGTCGAAGTTGATGGCTCCTGCAGAGAAGCGTTTTTCGCGCAGTGCTTTGGCAATCGTATCTAATGTGAGTACTTCTTCTTTGAAGTCTCCTTCTTTTGTTTCTATGATTTGTTGTGCCTCCTCGTAGGTGAAGCGACGGTCGGAGTTGATAACCGTATGTACGATACGTGAGTCTCTGACTTCTCCTTTTTCCGTAATATCGAAGATAACGGAGAAAGCTAGTTTTTCTTCGTTCGGGCGGAGTGAACAAATGAAGTTACACAGCCGTTCGGGAAGCATCGGGATGGTACGGTCTACCAGATAAACGGAAGTTGCCCGCTTTTCTGCTTCTTTGTCGATGATGCTACCTTCTTTTACGTAGTGTGTTACGTCGGCAATGTGTACGCCTACTTCCCACAATCCGTCCTTTAGCTTGCGGATGGAGAGTGCGTCGTCAAAATCTTTGGCGTCTTTCGGGTCGATAGTGAAAGTTGTTACCTTACGAAAATCTTCGCGTTTGGCAATCTCTTCTGCTGAAATCTCGGCAGGAATCTTGTCCGCTGCTGTCTCTACTGCTTTCGGATATACATACGGCAGACCGAACTCCGCAAGAATTGCGTGCATCTCTGTGGTGTTGTCGCCAGCCTGACCTAATATATCTATTACTTGTCCGATAGGATTCTTTGCCTTGTCTGGCCATTCGGTTACTTTCACAATGGCTTTATCTCCGGTCTTTCCGCCTTTTAGCTTATCTCTCGGGATGAAAATATCATTGGCTAATGTACGGTTCTCTGTCACCAGGAATGCGTATGACTTAGCTACTTCCAGTGTGCCGACGAAAGTATCGTTTGCACGCTCCAGTATTTCTATCACTTCTCCTTCTGCCTCTCTGTTTTTCCGTTTGGCATAGAAGGTTATCTTTACCTTATCGTTATTCATCGCATGGGCGGAATTACGCTCGGCTACAAATATCGGCTCGCCTCCTCCTTCAGGAATAAAGGAATTCTTGCCATTGCTTTTCCGTTGGAAAGTGCCTACCATCTCTGTTCCATGATTGGTGAGACGGAATTTTCCTTTTTCTATTTCAGAAATATAATCGTCAGCTAAAAGGTCATGTAATATATCGACGCATAACATTTTTTGCGGATGGGTAGTGAGACGCAGTTCTGAAAAAATATATTTCATACTTAAGGTCTCGCTGGATTTGGCATGGAAAAAGTCTATCAATAACGCTGCCAGCTCTTTCTTACTCATTCTCTTGCCGGCCTTTTTCTCTTTCTTTTCTTTCTTTTTTGCCATAATGTAGTCTTTTAAAATATCTAGTTACAAAGATATATAATAAAATGGAAGAACATTCAGAATTTGTTTTATTTCGTGATATTGGATATCGACTAATTATATGTTTGAGTGAGTTGGTAACTAGGTGTAAAAAGATATATTAAAAGGGAAGCATATCTCTCGACATACTTCCCTTATCTTTAAGAGAGAATTTATTAATTCTGTAATGAACTAATTGATAAATGTTTATCTACAATATAGTTAATCTTTTACGCAACGTACTGAAAGGCCACGTTTTACTTGTATTCCTCCTTTATCAGAAGAATAACCTAACCCATAACTCATATTACTGAAATATACAGTTCCTGCTCCGTAAGTAGCTTGGTCTGTGCTCCAAAAGTCTGTTCTACTCTGTGACTTAGGCATTTCAAAACTTCCGCTCTGATAACATTGTCCGGCAGGTATAACATTAAAGCCATAGGTGTCACGTGGACCTTTAGCGAGATCAGGATTTTCATCTATCATGCCGGATTCTCCCCAACCGTCAGCATCCAGTTTTCCTGTCAATGCTGACCAGACGTTTTTACAGTCTTTATCGGAGTATTTATTTCCTTCATCATCTGTCCATACATTACCTTCAACTGGTGCTAATTCATCTGCAACAAAATTTTCTAGTTTTTTCCACTCTGCTTTGCTGGGTAGATGCCATCCGTTAGGACAGATTCCTTGAATACCACTTGGTATGGCATCCGCATTTCCACCGGTTGCGTTCTTTTGGTTCATAGCGGCATACCAATTATACAAGACTCCGTATGTCTTGTATTCTTTCGTGGCTTTAGCTGCATTTACATCTTTGCCATCATAGTTGAAAACAAAATAGAGCGGATCTCCATCACTGGTAGCGGCATCTTCCGGTTTGCTAACTGATGGTAAATAAGCCAAGTTCTCTGCCATCCATATTTGTTCACCAATTGTAACAATTTTGTATTCATGATTATCCCGTGGGTCAATCATCTTTCCTTCTTCCGGTTCTGGGGTTGGTTCGGTCTTTTTTAGTGTGACATTTACTTCACTTGTCGCCATGGCACCTTGATCGCCTTTGACGGTCAGTTCAATTTTTAGTGCTCCTACGGCTTGACTGGCTTCGAATGTGTATTCATAACTAAATGGAACAGAAGTTACTTCTGAAATTTGTTTGTCTCCGATTTTAAGAGTAACATTCGATATTTGACCAATGTCAACAGTTGCTTCTCCTTTGATTGTCATCTTTTCAGCTATGTCTATCGTTGCTCCTTCAGTAGGAGAAGATATGGCACATGTTACATGTTGTTCTGGAGCGGGATCATTGTTGTCATCACCGCAAGCCGTTAGTCCTAAGACTAAAAATAAAAGGAATCCTAACTTCTTCATAATTGTATTTTTATTTAGTGAGTAATAATATATGGTTAATCTTTGATACAACGAACGGGGAGTCCTACTCCCGGATTAAATTCTGCATTGGTTACAAATGTGTGGAGGTCTGACCACATACGTACGGTAATACCAAATTCTGGTCCCATTTGTACTCCCGCTGTCGAACTCCACCAACCCGCACTGTAGGCTGAATGCATCCAATCTTCGTCGCCTGCACAAGCACGGAAACCTATAGGCAGACCATTGAATAAGGTTGCATTATTCTTTTCCATCTCAACTCCAACCCAGGTTGGCTGTGGTTCTATTTCTGTGTATTCCGGCATCATCCACATCGTTGTTGAAGCTAGAGCCTTTGCTAGGGCTGTTTCATCTACTTGACCATCATTCATAATTGCTGCCATTCCGGAATCTAATACGTATTGAGATAATTTTTGCCATTCTTTTTGAGAAGGAATATGCCATCCATCAGGACAAACTCCTTTTATTATACGTGTTTCATCGGGACCTAAAGCCGTTTCGTTTTGTAGAGCAGCAGGTAGGTTGTAATAGGCTCCATATGCATTCAGGAAACCTTTTCCAAGTTCTGTTTTTGCATCATTATCAAACATTACGTAATATCTTGGTTCGGTTGAGGACACATCAAACTGTTGCTCTGGTAGATAGCGTAAATTTTCTGCCATCCATAACTGGTCTGCAAGTTGTACGGTTTTGTATGTATTTCCATCACGGGTATCGGTTAGCACTTCTCCATATTGAGGGGGAGCAGGCTTGTTTCCTTGTTCTGTTGTCACTGTAATAGTTGCCAAGGCACTACCTTCGTGATCTCCTTTAACTGCTAACTCAATTTTCAGTTCTCCCGGTTCGGCATCTTTGGAGAAGGTATACTCATAATAGAATGGAACTGAAGTGATGTCAGTGATAATCTCTTCCCCGACTTTCAGTTCTGCAGAAATGATTTTACCATAGTTTGTAGTCCCTTCTCCTCTGATAATCAGTTTGTCTGACATAATAACGGTTGCGCCATCAGTTGGCATAAATATCTCACAGCTTACCTGTTGGTCCGGAAGTATTTCTCCTCCTCCGCCTGCGGTGCTGTTGTCATCTTTACAGCTTGCACCAAGTAATCCTAATGCCACGATAAAGCTAGTTAATAGTATCTTTTTCATATGTTATTGGATTATGTCTTCTTTAAATAGAATACAATTAATAAAAATAGACAGATTGTCTATAACTTTCTGTAGTTTTGCATCTTCATATACCCGGAAAACAAAACCGAAAGGATCATTTTCTTTTATTCCGGAAAAAGCGAAAACGAATGTTCCGTCTGTTAACATTACGGGGCCTAATGAGATTGTTACAGAAGGATCTTTTACATAATATAGATCAGAGCTAAGAATTTCGAATGAGAGATATAAATTGTCCTCGAAGACTCCTAGGTTTTGACCGGCCCCAAAAGCCAGGCAATTGTCTATGGCTTTTGCTTTCAGTTTGTAAGGCAATCCGGTTAGAATGTTTGAAAGCAGGTATGTTCCGTCTTCCTGTTTCTCAATGGTGACATCTTTCAAACCGTAATTCATTTGCCCATCTGAAAACATGCCTTGCCATGTTCCGGTAAGTTCGTCAACATCATATTGTATTACCTGATAAGAAGCCGATCTGTCTTTTGCTGCCACATTGACAATAGCTCCTCTCATTTTTCCGGAGGTATTTTCTTTTACCTTGAAATTTATTCCCTTCGCATTCTGTTCAAATGACAACCATTCTTGAGCTTCTGCGGGTATGTCTATTGTATAATCGAAAGAACTTTGTAATTTTATAGGTAGCGTAGCTGCTTTATTGTCGGTGCGGAGCATCCACTCGTCTTTACCGAAGATGAAAACAGCTCCGGATTGATTGATATTGAACGCCTTTTTTTCTACTCCGTTACTGATTGTCAATAAAGCATTTCTACCAGAGTATCCGGTGTTTTCTTTTACTTCGAATACTACTTCATTGGGGTTTACTTCTTTCAGCACACACCAGTCGGCATTAACATCTGCTGTTATATTGCCTGTTGCCTGAAGTTGTATGTAGCCTTTTCCTCCAGTCGCTTGGAAATTAGTATTTACAGCTTTGATCTCTAACCTGGATTCGCTGCTTTCCGTATCATTGCATCCCGCTATTGCTATGGTGCAAAGTACAAATAAGAATATATTAAAAAACTTTCTCATAATTGTATTAATTACCTTCGTTTTCTTTTTCCATTAAGATTGAGTTATACCAGCTCCAGTAACCCATTAGTCCTGAAGTTGAATATTCATCAGAGGAATAAGCCCAGATTATCAATAATGTATTTTCCTGGCTTGCTTTATCCGCAAAGTAAAAAGTGAAAGGGTTGGTATTTGCCGTTACATTTACCAATCCGCTGCGTAGACGTGAAGGCAAACTTAATTCTGTGTGAGCATATCCTTCTACACCTGCCGCACACGCAAAGTAGTAAGACGATGAAGAAACCGGACTTATACTTTGTGAATCTAAGATCAGTTTTCCGCTGGCTTTGTCATACAGAAGAGTGAAGTTGAATCCGCCAATACTTTTTAGAGTATAACTTTCTCCTCTGACTTTAGGAGTGATGGTTACAGATTGTGAAGTTGGACCTTCATCGTAATCGTCAACCGTTGCGGTGTAGGTGCCAATATAGTCTTCATATTGCAGATAGTTTTCGGGATAATACTCTTTTAATACAATATCCGTTGCATCTGCATCGGTACAAACAAATAGCCTGGACTTTTTATCCCATTTGAAGTGCTGGACTTCAACTCCGTTGACATTATATGGAGACTGTAACTTCAGCCCTTTTTCTGTATAAATATATGGTAAACTTTCTGCACTGCTATAATCGGTACTGTAAACGGAGAATGTAGACATTGTGCCATTGTCACGTATAAAGTAGTTCAGTACTTGGCCCCCTTTCTCCATGCGATATGTATTCAGAAAAGCATCTTTCTCGATGTTAATGATATCCTCAAGCTGGATACGCCATGGTATGTCTTTGGGCATAGGCGTCATTTCCATTATATTTTTATATTTTTTTCCTTGTAGAATAACCTTGTCGGGAGTTGCGCTCATGATAATAAACTCATAATCTCCTCCCACGTTCATGTTCAGGCCTAAAGGACCTGAAAACATGTGGATCAGCTGGTTGTATGAGTCGAAAGTGAGCATAGTGCTTTGTTCCGATTTAACTTGATACAGGGAGGTTATTATGGTACCCGGCTTGTAACCTTCTGCTCCTGCTTCCGACGCCATTTCTACCTGTTTTCCATCAAATTTCATTAGTAGGGTGACTGCACCTGCAGAATAGTTGCTTCCTATGTAATATTCCAGTTTCCATCCGTTCGGAACATCTTTAAGAATCTCCTGACATTTTATTACATCGGCTGTAGCTCTGTTGGCAGATGATTCGTCGAATATTTCTTCTTCAGAGAAAAGACAAGATTGTAATACAATGCAAGTCAATACCAGAAGTGTGTATATTGATAGATATTTCTTCATAATTTTCATAGTTTATTCAATAATACTTAAGTCTACATTGCCGTTTGCTATATCATCTTGGCGGCGTAGAACGATGTCGCGTAATTCGTCCAGATTGATTCCCCAGGTTTGTTCCATGTAACTATAGACTATTTCGAATTTCTGTTTGATAAGTGCACGACCGCTTTTACCGGCATTTTGTAGCATATTATTCCAGTAGTCTTCTGTATTTGTGACGTACACCGCAATGTTTTCAACAAAATCTTCACGTGATTCACTCATTGCGTAGGAAGTGACAAATCCTTGTTGCCATGCATTGCGGTTAGCTCCCACCATATACCAGTCGCTGCCGATATAGGCATTTTCTGTGATACGATCAAATGCCGGATCATAGTTTTTGGTTTGATGCAGGATGTGGGCGAACTCATGATGCATTGTTTGGAAATAGTATTCGTTTAGCAGATTGATATCTATTTTATCAGGATTGATGTCATTTACATTGTATAATGTAATTTTCATACCACCTTCTGCCGTTCCCAATACCATGGTGCCATTGTCTTCATAGGCAGGAGAGCCGATAAAGTGAATGGTCTTGGGGATGTATTGACGTAAGAAGTCCGGATTACCGGTCGCTTCATCGTATGCTTCCAGCCATACATGTTTGATAATTTTAGCCAGTACTACGGATTTTTTATAGTCGGCAGGAGCTAATACATGTGTCATATCGCTCTCGTTATCTTCCATGCGATATTTCAATGCAATGTTGTACGGATGGGTGTAATTACCCAATATCCAGTTGTCGAATGGGCTGCGTTCTACTTCTTCTGTAGAGAAGATGCTGTTTGCTTTGTCCACGTCCTCGTCGTTGTTGCAAGCTCCCAGTCCGCAGGTTAATGTTATGATTAAACTATATATGATGTATTTCTTCATATTTTTCCCTCCTTAAGTTAGTTAGTCATTTCTTGGATTTGGTTGCATACCTGCCGTAATGACACTGGCCGGTAGCTGAATTGCACGTCTGGGGTCATTCGTGTCCATCTTGTCGGTGATATTCACCAAGGTATAACCTTCATAATAGCGGCGGTAGATTACAATGCCATAGCGCTTTATATCTTGCCATCTAAGTCCCTCTTCTAAAGTTAACAGGCGTCTCGCATGTAGAATACAGTGTATCAGATTCTCTTGCATTCCTTTTTCTATTACAAAATCCGGATGCAATTCCTTTTTTACCGTCGGGGCTTCCGGTGTGTAATATTTTAATTGAGCATAAAAATCATTGATTGTCTCTTTGGACAAGGTTTGTGTATTTTTCGTAAAGGCTTTCTGCCAGGCGTCTATATCGGCTGCAGCTTCGTCGTAACGTTTTAGTAATGTGTAAGCTTCAGCCCGGCAAAGTAATGCTTCATCGGTAGTGAAAGCAGGATACAGCATATAACCGACCCAGCTGTTGCCTGATGTGAACTGCTGATAGATGACTAAACGGCGGAATCCGTTCTTGATAGAGCCACCAGGCGCAAATGGGATTTGGTGGTAGCTTGACTGGTCTCCCCATGGACCTTCGGATTTACAACTTTCCGAGGCAGTAATATTATTCATGCAGTATCTTTCACAGTTGGCATAACCCGGATCGGAAACCAATGGCCAATATGAAGCTGCTGATATTACCAGTAGATTTGCCCGATTATCTGCATCTACATAAGCGTTCGGCTGTATGTTCTTGTTGGGAGATAAAGCTCCTAATGCAGCCCAGTCACGTAAATATTGGGAAGCATTCGTGCCGAGTACTATATTGGCATAATTGATAACCTTCTGGCAGTTAGAAAAATCCGGCTGTGTGTAATATAGATAAAAGCGGGCAGCAAATGCATAGGCAGCCTTTTTATTAAAATGATATTTCACTCGTGAGTAAATATTGTCGTCGATTAGAGGCAATCCTTCTTCTAAATCGGCTGCGATATTTTGGTAGACTTCAGCAACAGTTCCGCGTGAGTATTGTGGATTTACAGATGTTTCCGGTTCCTTTATGTAAGGTATACCTAGGTCTTTATCTGCATTTGTACCATACGCTTTGCAGAATGTGGTAGCTAGTACGAAATGATTGTATGCGCGACATATTAGAGCTTCACCTCTTTGTGCTGACAATGATTGAGGGTTTCCCATTTGCTCGATGGCTGCCAGGGCTTGGTTGGCCGATGCAATCGAGTTATAACAATCATTCCATAAGGCATGAGGTGAGTCTTGATTCTCTTCAGTGGTTTGCTGCCAGCGATACAAGTGCTCGTTTAACCGGAAAAGATAGCTGTATGCTTTACTATTTTCATCAATGTTGTCACTGTAGAATTCGCCTATATGACAGTTGGTGGTCATTGGGTATGCAGATACCAATACTTTGGTAATGTTCTCTTCGGTAGTTAGTTCAGTTCGGTTGTCCGGCATTTCATCCAAAAAATCACTACAGGAGGTTATTCCCAGGCATAAGGTTGAAATGACTGCTGTATATAATACATTTTTATATTTCATCATTTTTATAATTATCTGAATGGTTAAAATCCTAATCTAAGAGTTAATGTGAACTGACGGGGTACAGGGGAGGCAACTCCACCGGTATTGAAGAATTCCGGGTCCTGTCCGTTTAGCTTCTTATCTGCGTAGATTAGGAATAAATTGGTAGCCTGAAGTTTCAAAGATAAATTGGATATCTTTGCTGATGTAATCCATGATTTTGGAAAATCATAGGACAAGGAAATCTCCTTCATACGAATAAAGTCTCCTTTGGCAATTCGTTCTGTAGAGTAATTATAGGCATTATATGCATACATCAAATCTTTATTATCTTCATATTGACGTTTGGAAATGATGGCAGGGATATTGGTATGCCTCTCATCACCCGGAACTGTCCAGCGATTTTTGAATTCACGGGGCATAGAGGATAAGTCACTGTATTGATAATTGAAGCACGGATTTAAACGTACTACATTACCAAATGAATAGGTGATAAATACATTTAGCTTGAATGCTTTATAGGTGAAGATATTACCAAAGCTACCTGTTATAGTAGGATCAGTGGGACCTTCATATTTTAGATAGTCTATATTGTCACGTGTTTGGAAATCAATATCAGTACTGGTTATTTTTCCATTGATATTATACATTGGGATACCATTTGAACTTAGGCCGACAAATGGGATAGAGAACAAACCACGCACCGGGTAGCCCTGACGCGCAAAACCATAGCCTGAAACCAGATCCATCACGCTGGAACGGGCGTTAAGCTCGGTCACTTCATTTTTTGCTTTGGAAAAGATGAAATCTGTATTCCATGAGAAGTCTTTCGATTGGATATTCTTGCTTGAGATGGTGAATTCAATACCATGTGACTTCATGGAGGCTATATTGGCATATTTATAAATAGAACCACCTACTCCTTGTGTCGGAGTTATACCAATCAGGTCATAGTTGTTGCGTTTATACCAGTCGATTGAGAAATTGATCCGGTTGTCTAAGAATCCCATATCAGCACCGATGTTTAATTCATGCTTCTTTTCGTAAGTCAATTCGCTATTTTCGGGGTCGGATACATAAAGTCCGGTTTCCTGTCCGCTGGTGAAAGGGCGAAATGGTGAATAGCTGGTGATTATGGCATGTGAATTTGTTACATATTCCGGACCTCTGTCGGCAGTTAAAGAGTAGGATGCTTTGAATGTCAAATGTGACAGCACGGAGCTGAGTGTTTCGAAGAAATTTTCTTCATGTACATTCCATGCTCCTGAAATATTCCATGTAGGTAACCAGCGGGAAGAACGGCTTTTTCCCATGCGGTTGGTGCCTTCATAGCGGAATGTTCCGTTTACTGTATAACGGCCATCATACGAATAGGTTGCATTGGCAAAACCTGCTACACTCCTTGTTGTGGTATGGTTTAATCCATAATAATTTTCACCGGACTCAATACCTTTCTTGAAAAATTCATATACGTACGATGGAATTTCGCCCATTGTATATTGCATTCCCCATCCTTGAAAATAATTCTGCATGCGTTTTAAATCATTCACCTCCATACCAGCGAAAAGATTGGTTATATGCTTTTCTGCAAATAAATGATTCCAGGATGCTGTGGCACGAAAGTCTACTCCCAGCATGCGATAGTCCTTACGCTGGTAAATACCGCCTTCCGGCAGTATGCTGATGGGTAAAGCATAAGGATTGTCGGGGTTGGTGTAGAGTAAATTATTGTTGTCACGAATAGTGGCGTCATCCATTCCTGTGCGATATGCTGTTGCCTGATTCGAGTGGTCTTTAATATTATGTTCTTGCGAAGAAGCTTGATATCTGACTGCTCCTAATGCGCTAAGCTCTAATTCTGGAAGTGCTTTCCATTTTACTTCTCCTTGGAATTTAACGTCAACTACGTTTAAGTCCATATAATTGTTATCTAATTCATGAAGGATATTGAATGGTGCGTAGTTAGCTGTATAGTTGACTGCCGGATCCAATGCGCGTGATGTGTTTAGTGCATACGAATATGGATTGATGTCAAATTGACGGGTGACTTCTCCACTAGCTGCATTCACTTCAGAACTCAGTGTTCCGGGCGCTTTCTGCTTACGGTAGGAAGCAC